>Ga0187893_10003415_pt1 | contig 32302 bp, 30 predicted proteins | sample MA1701074metaG_FD_139574 | JGI IMG/M metagenome (GOLD analysis project Ga0187893, IMG submission 139574) | White microbial mat communities from a basaltic lava cave in the Kipuka Kanohina Cave System on the Island of Hawaii, USA - MA170107-4 metaG ...
GACCAGACCGACCTGCTCTATCCCACCACGGCAGGGTTTTTCAACCCGAGCTTCACGGATGTGTGCTCGACCATCGTGGACGTGAACGACTACGGCCGCCCCATTCCGACCAACGGCATCGCATGCGGCACTCAGCACAGCGCGCAATGCGGGCAGGCCACACAGCAAAACAGCCACAAGGAGCTGCTCGGCATCTTCGGGCCAGCGATTCCCGACGTCGAGCCGCCCGGCCTCACGATCGTCGTGCCGGCGGATGGCGCCACCGTGCCCGGATCGTTCGACCTCGTGCTTTTGCTGGAGGATACCGAGTCGCCGGTCCTCTACATTGTCACGATCGAGGTGGTCGGACAAAAACCTTTCGTGTACTCGTATCCCGGCCCAGGCGAGCTGGTACTCCCGGTAAGTCTCGGGGTCGGCACGCAAACACTGAAGGTCACCGTCGAAGACGAGCTCGACAACGCAGCCAGCGACGAAGTGACGATCCACGTCGGTGCCGCTGGTGAAGGCGGGAGCGGCGACGGGACGAGCAGTGTCGAGGGAAGTGGGGCCGGAACTGGCGGGGCGGAAGCGAGCGATGACGGCAGTGGAAACTCCGCGAGCGACGGCGACGGCGGAACGAATGCCAGTGACGGCTGGACAGAGACCGGAGCCGACTCCGACTCCAGCCAAGGCACCCCCCCAGACTCTGGCCGCGACGAGGCAGGCAGTGACGCGGGCCTGGTCACCGCGAGCGACTGGAACGATCACGGGGACGACAATGGCTGTGCATGCAACGCTCACGCCGTGGCCCACGGAACTGCGGGCTGGGTCGCCGGATCCTGGCCCGCTCTATTCGCGTTCGCCGGGTGGCCAAGACGTCGTCCAGACCATTAGAACTAGAGGTTCGGGTGACTCCCATCCATGGAAGGCAGTGGATTTCATGCGCAAGAACGACAGGAACAATCGGTTCGTGGAGCTCGGCACGCTGCTGTCGGCGACGCTGACCAACACGTTGGTATGGGCGCTCGGCTGCGGCAAACCGGAGCCGGGAGGCGACGATGATTCGGGCTTCGGGTCCATGAGCCCGACGGGTGCCACGAACCCGGCCACGATGGACCCAGGCACCGACACCGGTGGTGGTACGGGCGACGACGCGAGCACGACGAGCGCGAGCACGACGAGCGCGAGCACGACGGGCGCGAGCACGACGAGCACGAGCACGACGAGCGCGAGCACGACGAGCACGAGCACGACGAGCGCGGGAACGAGCGGCGTGGATCTCGGAGGCAGCTCGGGAGGCGCGAGCTGCGGGGATTCGCCCGGGGCAGGAGATCCAACGACCGCCTACAACGAATGCAGCGACTGCATGGATCCCAACTGTTGCCAGACCACTCCGGTGGGAAGCATGTGCGTGATGTCATGCACCATGCCCCAGACGCAGGCCGAGTGTCCCGGTCCGAAGAATGGAACGTCGGAGCCGCTGTGTTCCCCGAGCCCGTATGGGGATATTTGCGTGCTCGTGTGCGAAACGAACGGGGAGCCGTCCAACTGCCCGACCGGCATGGAGTGCTCGGACGTCGGAGGAACCGTGAATATCTGTCTCTGGCCTTAATGGGCGAGGTGGTTATTCCAATCGATCTCGGAGGGCTTGGCGTCGACGTGCCATTTGTTGTGAACTACCTTCGTCGCTCGGTTACGGCCGGAGCATGCAAACGCCAACGTCCTCGAGTCCCGCGTCGAACCCAAAAAGTTCTAACGCCGGGACGCATTCCTCACCCTCCGCAGCGCCGAGACAATCCGACGCTATGACGTCGCAGTACTCCGTACAACAACTCGTGTCATTGCACAGGGCGAGCATCGACGCGTCCAAACATAAGAATCCTGGATCGCAGCAGCCGGGATCACATGCACATGGATCGTTTTTCTCGCCGGATGGGCCTGACTCGTCGAGCGCACAACCAGGTCCGTTAGTCGATAAAACAGAACACATCCAGTCCTCGGGACAATCCTGGACGAGGATGTCGCACCGATCCGTACACCACGGTTCCGTACCTGAATTCCATAATGCACATACTTCTCCCGCACCACACTCCGGCGCCGATGGTGACCCCTGACATAGCGCTACGCAGGTTCCTTCGCTGGGTTCGCCGCAAGGCTGGGTGAGTGCCATACATTCGGCCCCTTCACGGCAGTCATCGAAGCGGCCACCGTGGGACTGCGTGCACGGCTCTCCGACGTCTTTGGGATTGGCTTCGATCGGCACGCATTGATTGTCGTCAGGATATCCATCCAAGTCGGTGTCCACTGGCATGCACTTGTCACCCACAGAGCAGTCTTGCTGCCATACATCGCAGGGTGGCGAATATCCCGATCCCACGTCGAAACGAGGCGAATCGCTGGAGCTTTCACGGGAGGGACCGCATCCATCGTAACCGGTCGTATCTCCCACGCCGGACGTGACGGCCACGTCGAATTTGTCGCCGATATCGAATCTCACTGCGGTCGTGCTGCTCACACTTTCTGGATCGCCATACGTTCCATCGCCATCGCTCGTCGTCGACGACGTCGTCACCGTCGTCACCGTCGTCGTCGATGTCGTCGAAACGCTCGCGCTCACGGATCCGCTGGAATGGCCTCCACCGTCGGCGTTGGCGCCGGTATCCTCCGCGTCAGTATCCTCGGCGCCAGTCTCCTCGACGTGCACCCCCAATTCCCCGATACGCAGGGTACACCCGAGCGTCAACATCATACCTGCAGCACCAGCGATTCGCGATGCACGATTCATTTCGTTGCTCCTCCTCGTGGTTCTTTCCCGCTGCGTTTGATATCCGTCATCGGGTCTTGGCGTCACGGCCAGCTTGTTTCGACTCGTGTGTCCGTGACGTTCGATATGGTTATTGCTCCCGGCAGGGATTGCGTAGTCGCTCCGCATGAGGGGAACTGGGATTTCGTCCAAGCAGCACGCGTGCCTCGGCATCGGCCTGGGCAACCTTGCCCATCCGGCATAGTGCATGCACCCGCAAGGCCTTGCGATCCTCCGAGAGCTGTCCGTTCGGGAACACGCGACCGTGCTCATCGAGCAGCGACATCGCTCGCGTTGGATCGTTGCGTTGCAATGCGTTCTCGGCGGCACGTAGAAGCGACAGCTCATGGGCGAGCGTTTGTTCGGGCATTGGCCTGGCCGTAACGTCTCGGGGCGTTTGCACACGGAGTCGTGGCGCCGAGGTCGGGTCGTTCGGCACCGGCGGGACGGGTTCCACGGTCTCCAAGGGAGCGCTGGGTGGAACCGTCGCCATGGGTTTCCGCACCGCATTCGACCCCGAAGCAGGCACGACGCCCTGCTCCGCGGCCATCATCTCGGCGCGGGACTGAAGGTAGGCTCGCCCAGCCCAGCTCACGGTGAGCACCATCGCTGCAGCAACGGCCACAGTCACGCCAGCGACGACCACACGGGCATGCCAACGACCGCGTCCTGGGCCCGTCACGACGTCCGTGCTCGCCACCAAGGGATCGCTATCGATCTCCCGAGCCGACGCTTCGATGCGTTGCCAGAGCCGTTCACGTCGTCCGTCGTCGAGCCCATGCAGCACACGATATTTCGCGGCTATCCGCGCGAGCATTTCGTCGTGCATGCTCACGCCTCGTTCTCCCTCACGGCGTCGTGGTGCACGGCCAGCCAGGCTGCGAAGCGCTCACGAGCTACGCGAAGCCGTGAATACACGGTGTTCAATTTGACACCCTCGCTGGCCGCGATCTCCGGTGCCGTCAGCCCTTCGATCACTGCCATGGCGAACACGGCTCGCTTGTCGGCATCGAGCTGAGCAAGAAAACGTTCCAGCAGGGCCACCGCGTGCGCCAGGTCGAGCTCCTCGTCGGGTCTTCGCGGCGCTTCGATGGGCTCCGGTATGGCCGCCAAGCGATGGGCTTCGCGGGCGAGACTGCGAAAGTGATGCAAGACGAGGTTTCTCGTGATCCCGTAGAGCCAAGCACGCATGCCTGCACGGCCGTCGTAATCCGCGAGCCGTCTGTGGACCACCACGAACACCTCGTGTACGACGTCGTCGGCATCGTTGTCGGGAATGCCGAGGTAACGCGTGCTGCGGTACACGAAGTCTGCATGGGCGCGGTAGATCTCCGCCAGATTTTCCACGGCGTCGCTCGGCTGTGCATCGGTTTCGACGTCGTTCTCGACGGCGTTCACCCCTGGTTCTTTCCCGCGACCGGTCCGATCTGTCGGGTTCACGGGAACCGCGCTTCGAATCCGGCCAACACTGCGAGGTTCACGGGCAGCGTCTCGTAGATCGGCCGTTCGAGCCCCCGCACCTGGAAGCGGTGGCGAATGGTGGGAATTCCGAGGTCGACCTCGAGCAACACGCCCACGTGGCGATTGAATGGCCACACCACGCCCGCCGTGAGCGTCGGGACAACCCATGGCATTTTCACCGTCGCTCGTGGCTCGATGCCGCTGCCGATACCCGTCGCAACGACTTGTCCAACGGACATGCCGCCACATAGAGGGATCTCGACGGTGCGCACGCGCGGCACTCCGCAAGCGCGCGCGTTGACCGCCCAGCGCGTGAATGCACCACCGACAGTGCTGTCCCTGCTCGCATACGCTTCGGTGGGCAAGCGGTAGTTGAACCCCACATCCACGCGCCAATATTCACCCAGCAAGCCGATCGCCGTGGACACGAGGCTGCCCACGCCTGGCAATGCGATGGCGTCGATGCCCCCGGAAGCGCGCACCAGCCCGCGAACACTCGGTGGCGCAATCGCGTTCGTACGTCGACGCACACGAACGGATCGCGCTGGTTGGGGTTCGAGCTCAGACAGTGGAAGCGCGGCTGTCGGAACATCGTTCGGTGGCGTGACGACCTCGGGTATGGGCTGCGGCACGAGTGGTGACGGAGTAGGCTCCAGTACGGCAATCGAAGGATCGATCGCAATCGCAAACACGAACGCGGCCGCATCGACCACCTCCATGCAACTGGCCCCTGAGAAGTCTCTGTGTGCCTCCCCATCGACACGCACGATTTCCAACGCGAGCACCCACTGGCCGGTCATTTCGTCGACGCGTGCCCTCGCACGCACCACACGGGACGATCGTAACGATTCACTATCGAGATGTTTCGCAAGCGCAGTGCGAAACGCGTGCTCGGAGCAGCTCTCGGGAGCTTCCCATAGAATCTCCACCAAGTGAGGCTCGTTGTTGTCCGTGGCGGTGACCTCAACCGGTTGGGCCGCGCCGCCAGACAATGAAACGAGCATCAAGGCCCACACGTAGAGCATCGAAGGCGCACGTTACCACGAATGTTTGTTGCGTATGCGCGCCCGCGTCCAATCGCGCAGACAGCCCCTGGCCAATCACGACATCGTGCGATGTCGAAACGATCGACACCCTGCGTGTTATGCTCGCGCAATGCTGACGCACGACGAACGCTCGGCCCTGCACGATTTTCGGCAATGGCTGCTGCAGCGCTTCGAAGCTCGGTTGCACGCGACGTTGCTGTTCGGGTCGCGAGCGCGCGCCGAGGGCAACGAGGACTCCGATGTCGACGTGCTCGTTCTGATCGACGGATCGAGCGCACCCGAAAACCACGAAGTTGCATGTTTCTCGGGTGAGCTACTCACACGCTACGATGTCATCGTTTCGCCCCTAGTCATGTCGACAGAACGTTTTCAAGAGCTCCGAGAGCGCGAGCGAGCGATCGTGACGGAAATCGATCGCGACGGGATTCCGCTGTGACCGAACACAATCGGCGACAGAACCTACAGGACGAGCTCACACGCGCGGAGCAATGCCTGCGTGCGGCAGAGGCGTTGCTGCAGCTCGGGTTGTGGTCGGATTCAGTATCACGATCGTACTACGCGGCGTTTCACGCCATCCGTGCGCTCCTGTTCTCGCGGGGGCTCGAACCACGGTCGCATCGCGGGGCCATCCACCTGCTGAATACCGAGTTCATACGTCGAGGACTGCTGCCTTCGTCGCACAACTTGTTGCTCGGTGGATTGCAACGTGCCCGTGAGCTCGCGGACTATGATTCGGGCGTGACGTTCTCCGAGGCTGAAGCGCAATCCGTGCTCGACCAAGCCAAGAGCTTGAAGGATGCATCGCATGAGCTCTTGACGCGTGAGGGCTGGACTTCGTGAGCCTACCGGCGAGCTCGGCCATGAAACAGATCGTACAAAGTTATCGCAGCGGGAACCTGGAAGTCGCCGATGTACCAGCCCCAACGCCCGCTTCGGGCGAAGTTTTGGTGCGCACGACAGTCTCGCTGGTGTCGGCGGGAACCGAAAAAGCAGTGATCGAGCTGGCGAAAAAGTCGCTGATCGGCAAGGCGCGTGCACGGCCGGATCTCGTCAAGAAGCTGTTGTTGAAGGTCCGTCGCGAAGGACCCATATCGGCCGCGCGGGCAGCGTTTTCGCGGCTCGATTCACCCGTACCGCTCGGCTATTCGTGTACGGGTGTCATCGAAGCACTCGGAGACGGGGTTGATGGCCTCGCGGTCGGCGAACGGGTTGCGTGTGCGGGCGCGGGCGTTGCAAACCATGCTGAATTCAACGCCGTACCGAGAAATCTCGTGGCTCGCGTGCCCGAGCAAACGAGGCCGGAAAGTGCTGCGTTCGTGACACTCGGGGCCATCGCGCTTCATGGCGTGAGGCTGCTCGAGCCGACCCTTGGTGAGCGAATTTTGGTCGTAGGTGCAGGTCTCATCGGACAGCTCGCCGCGCAAATCGTGCGGGCTGCCGGATGTTCGGTCGTCGTGACGGATCCCGATCGTTCACGCGTCGATCTTGCGGTTCGGCTCGGCGCGTCTGCGGGCCCGCCGGAACATGTCGATGGCGTGCTGTTGTGTTCGGCGACGGATTCCAGCGAGCCGCTGGAGCTTGCCGCCCAAGCGTGCCGCGACCGTGGGCGAATCGTCGCGGTTGGAGCTACCGGGCTCGACGTGCCTCGACGCCCATTCTTCGACAAGGAACTGTCCCTGCGCGTTTCTCGCTCGTATGGTCCAGGTCGTTACGATCCAACCTACGAAGAGCGCGGTTTCGACTATCCAATCGGGTACGTGCGTTGGACGGAGGGCCGCAACCTGGAGGCGTTCCTGCAGCTCGTCGCCGACGGCCGTGTGAACACCGATGCGCTGGTGACCCATCGCTTCACGATCGAGCAGGCCGAACAAGCCTATCGGCTGATCCGCGAAGGCCAAGAGCCGTTCATGGGCGTGCTGCTGACCTACGCGACGGAAGCTCGGCGGCCTGTTCGCACCGTGGTTTTACCATCGCATGTTCCGGGAGCACGCGATTCCGTAGGCGTCGCGGTGGTAGGCGCGGGGTCGTTCGCAAGCTCGGTGTTGGTTCCAGCGATCGCCAAGGCCAACGGAGTACGGCTGCGCGTGCTCGCGAGTGGCCGAGGGCTCACGGCACGACATCTCGGCCTCAAGCACGCGTTCGAACGCTCATCGACCTCGTTCGACGAGGTGATCGACGATACCGAGGTGAACGCGGTATTCATCGCGACCCGACACCACCTGCATGCGGGCCAGGCCACACGGGCGCTCCAGCGTGGCAAGGACGTTTTCCTCGAGAAACCGCCCGCGTTGAACCGGGAAGAGCTCCGGCATGTTCTCGATGCGGCTCGTGACTCGGGTCGGCGGTTGACCATCGGATACAACAGGCGGTTTTCACCCATGACGCTCGTTCTACACGAGCACTTTGTCGGGATTTCGCCCATCGTTGCCAGCTACCGCGTGGCCGCGGGCACGCTTCCAGCATCTCATTGGACGCGAGATCTCGGCCAAGGTGGAGGGCGCCTGATTGGCGAGGTTTGCCACTTCATCGATTTTTTGACGTACGTCATCGGTAGTATGCCGGCCCAAGTGTATGCGGTTGCACCGACTGGATCGACGGACGAGGATGTCGCCATCACGATTCGCTTTGCGAACGGCTCGGTGGGATCGATCACGTATGCGACGGGCCATGATCCTGCCTGGCCGAAGGAGCTGGTCGAGGTGCATGGCGGTGGTCGCTCCGCCACGCTCGAGGATTTTCGCAGGTTGGCATTGTGGTCGCGTGGACACAAGCAGGTGTCGACATCGACGTCGCCGAGCAAGGGACACGCGGAAGGCGTTGCTGCGTTCATCGACGCGATTCGAGCGGGGAAATCTTCACCCATCGATCTCGCCTCGATCGAGGCCGTGAGCGTCGCGACGTTTGCTGCGGCCGAGTCCATGCAAATCGGAGCCGCAGTGGAGTTGGAGTTGGAAAGTTGGTGAGACCGTTGTCTACCCGTTCATGGTCACCACGGCCCGGATCGACGTGCCGGCGTGCATCAAGTCGAACGCTTCGTTGATGCGTTCGAGGGGTAGCGTATGGGTGATGAGGCTGTCGATGTCGATCTTGCCGTCCATGTACCAATCCACGATCTTGGGCACGTCGGTGCGGCCCCTGGCACCACCGAACGCCGTGCCTTTCCAGACGCGTCCTGTGACCAGTTGGAACGGACGCGTCGCGATCTCTGCACCGGCCGGAGCGACTCCGATGATCACGGATACACCCCAGCCCTTGTGGCAGCATTCGAGTGCCTGTCGCATCAGTTGAACGTTTCCCACGCACTCGAAGCTGTAATCCGCTCCGCCTCCGGTCAGATCGACCAGGTATGGCACGAGCTCCCCACCCACGGCCCTGGGGTCGACGAAGTGCGTCATGCCGAGCTTCTCGGCCGTGCTCTTGCGTGCCGGATTGATGTCGACGCCGACGATCTGATTGGCCCCGACCAAGCGAGCACCCTGGATCACGTTGAGTCCGATGCCGCCCAAACCGAACACGACGACGTTCGAGCCCGGTTCGACGGCAGCGGTGTTGATGACGGCACCGATGCCGGTCGTCACCCCGCAACCTACGTAGCAGACCTTGTCGAACGGTGCGTCCTCTCGGATCTTGGCCAGTGCAATTTCAGGAACCACAGCATACGTGGCGAACGTCGATGTGCCCATGTAGTGAAACAGCGGCCGGCCATCGGCAGACAATCTGCTCGTGCCATCCGGCATCAAACCCTTGCCTTGCGTGATGCGAATGGCCTGACACAAGTTGGTTTTTGGATTGAGGCAATATCCGCACTCGCGGCATTCCGGGACATAAAGAGGGATCACGTGGTCGCCCGGCTTCAACGAACGCACGCCGGCGCCGACTTCCACGACGACGCCCGCACCTTCGTGCCCCAACACGGTTGGAAACAAGCCTTCGGGGTCGGCCCCCGATAGCGTGTACGCGTCCGTGTGGCATACACCAGTCGCGCGGAGCTCGACCAGGACCTCACCCGTATGTGGGCCCTCGAGCTGGATGGTTTCAATGGAGAGAGGTCTGCCTGGTTCGTGAGCGATGGCGGCTCGGATGTCCATGATCACCTGCGGCTCGTGAGTCGCACAAGGATACTCCTCGAAAGCTCGGTGGTGGCGGGCGTGCGGATGCTACTGGGCTGCCTGCTAGAGCGGGTATACTGCGCGTTCTGAGCATTCTCGGTGCCATTGGTCTGCGTCGCAGCTACGGCATGCGCGATGTCTTGCGCGACACGACGCTTGCGATCGCGCGGGGCGAACGGGTGGGACTGGTCGGTCGCAATGGCTGTGGCAAGAGCACGCTCGCGCGCATTCTCGTCGGCGACGAAAGCCCGGATGCGGGCGAGGTTACGCGACGTAGTGACCTTCGCATCGGATACCTCAGCCAAGCGCCGAAGTTTCCGAGCGACGTCACTGTCGTCGAGACTGTGCTGGCTGGCCTCGAAGCCTGGCAAGCCGCGGTCGCGCGCCATGCGGATGTGTCCGCGCGGCTCGAACGAGGACAAGGAGATCTCGATGTGTTGTTGCTCGCGCAAGCCGAGGCTGCCACCCAGGTCGACACGTTGGGTGGTTGGACCAAGCGCCACGAGGCGGAATCGATGCTCGACCATGTTGGCATTTCCGCGCTCGACGCTCCCGTGCAGCACATGAGCGGAGGCGAGCAGCGCCGCGTCGCGCTCGCCCGCATTTTGTTGTGTGCGCCCGAGCTCGCGATCCTCGACGAACCGACGAACCATCTCGACATCGACGCGGTCGAATGGCTCGAAAACTGGTTGATCGAACGATTCGACGGAGCCTTGATGTTGATCACGCACGATCGCTACCTGCTGGACCGCGTCGTCACGCGCACGCTCGAGTTGGAGGATGGGTGCGTGTTCTCCTATGACGGTGGGTGGGGGCATTATCTCGAGGCCAAAGGCGAACGCACGGCCCACGCCGAGCGTAGCGAGGCGAATCGGCGCAACTATTTGCGTCGCGAGCTCGAATGGCTACGCCGCAGCCCCAAGGCACGTACCATCAAACAGAAAGCACGCATCGATCGCATCACGGAAATCGCCGGCACGGCGCCGAACAAGCGCGAACGTGCCGCGCAGATTGGCGTGGGACATACGCGCGGTGGCAACTTGATCCTCGAATGCGAGGCAATTTCGGTGGAGGTCGGCGGGCGGCGTCTGGTGGAAGATTTCACGGTGCGCTTGTCCGAAGGGGAGCGCGTTGGCATCGTCGGGCCAAACGGCTGTGGCAAGACCAGTCTCTTGCGCACGCTGACCGGCGCGCTAGCACCGACGACTGGAGTGGTGCGACATGGCAAGAACACCCGCATCGCCTATCTCGATCAGCAGCGTAGTGGCCTCGACGAGCACGCGACCGTATTCGAGTCAGTCGCCGAGGGGCGCGGTCACATCGAGCTCGGTGGGCAAGTACTCGAGATCCGCGCCTATCTCGAGCGATTTCTGTTTTCGACGCACGAGCAGCGCCAACGTGTGTCGACGCTCTCGGGCGGCGAACGAGCCCGCGTCGTGCTCGCTCGATTGCTACGCGACGCCACGAACGTCGTCGTACTCGACGAGCCCACCAACGATCTGGACGTCCTCACGCTTGCTGCGCTGGAAGAAGCCCTGCTCGAGTATCGTGGTACGTTGCTGGTGGTAACGCATGATCGATGGTTCCTCGATCGTGTCGCAAGCTCGATTCTGGCATTCGAGCACGGGCGTGTGATCCGATATCCGGGCGGCTACTCCGACTGGCTCGAACGGCGCGTAGCGGCGCAGCGCGTGGTCGAATCGATCCCCGCACGTGTTCACGAACGTCCGCGTGAACCAAAGCGGAAGCGTGGCCTCACGTACGCCGAACGCATCGAGCTCGAAGGTTTGCTCGAGCGCGTCGATGCTGCGGAGGGTGAAGTGAAGGCGCTCGAACTAGATCTGTGTGCGCCCGAATTCTACCTGCGATCGGAATCCGACCGCCGAGCATTCAACGAACGTCTCGCACTTGCGCGCGCCGAAGCGGAAAAGCTCGCCAGGCGCTGGACAGAGCTCGAAGAGCGCCGCGAAACTTGAGTTTTCTCGGTCCGCATTCCTGTTTGGAATCGCATCACAACTGGAATGCGAGTGAATAGCTCGCGCACTCGGAACTTGCGGTTTCGACGGTCAAATAGGCGCGGATGGTTTCGCTTTCGGGACAGCCGTACGTAAATTCCACGGCCGTCTCTGCGCAGCAACCATGCGCCAGTCCATCTTGGATTGGGAAACTACCTCGAGTTTGCGTTGCACAATCGAGCGCGACGTGTGGTCGGATGGAAGGGCAGTCGACGAATGCACACACGTTGAGCTCGATGTCGGACTCGACCCAGGCCCGCAGATGGTACGGGGGTGTGCCGCCGCGACCGTCGAGACGATAGCCATCGAAGCGATCGGGTGTGCCGATCGTGGCGTCGATTTTGTATGGGATCGTTCGTCGCTGCAAAACGCCGAGCGGGTGGACCCTCATCTCGCCGTTGGGCTCGAAAACATCGGTCTGGCAGCGATCTCCACCCGTGTCCGTTTCCTGTGTATGTGGTGGTTGCCAATCCGCGTTGGGCACTGCAACGCAAGACTGCATGGCCACAGTGAACATCACCGCTCGTGAAATCATCACCGGCTCAGACTATCGCAAAGACCGCACGGACGATGCGACAGCGCAAATGGCGCAGTGTCCTCATGTCGAGGAGAAGAATTCATGCTCTCGTTTCGCCACCGTGCATCCCAAACCTTTTCTCTGTGCGCCGGACTCGTGTGGATCGGCGCGTGTGCCACAGATTCCCAGAGCTCCCTGGAGCGTAGCGCCGAAGCGGTGCTGAAAGAAGCCGACACACGCATCCCTGCGTTCACCGGTCTCTATGCGGATTCGGCCGATTGTACGGCTGTAACCGAACAATGTATCGGAGATCCCAACGCTGCAGACTCCGAGCGACTCGGTGGTTGTTCAACACGATCGGACGCATGCTTCAGCGAGGTTCGTGAGTCCGGCGAGGACTGGGATCACGGCGACGGCTCCGGTGGGGACGGGCATCACGGCGACGGCTCCGGTGGGGACGGGCATCACGGCGACGGCTCCGGTGGGGACTGGGATCACGGCGACGGCTCCGGTGGGGACGGGCATCACGGCGACGGCTCCGGTGGGGACGGGCATCACGGCGATCGCCCACCCACTTGGGTGCCTCACATCTTCGGGCGCTGCATCGAGATCGCCCGTGAATGCCGGGACGCGTTGCGGCCCCAGGTCGAGGAATGTCGCGAGCAACTCCACGAGTGCATTCCAGAACATGGAGAACGGGGTGACTTCGATCGCGCCGATCTGTTGCGTTGCCGCGCCGATTTTCTCGAATGCCTGCCTCGCGACGAGCGCAGAGCGTGCATCGATTCCGTACGAGAATGCATCCACGAAACCATCGAGGAGCATTGTAGAGAACGACACCAGGCGTGCTTGGACGCAGGGGGCTCCGAGGAGCAATGCGCCGGTATCCTCGACCACTGCGGTCGATGAAACTCCAGCTCGCTCGCGAATGCGCCTCTACGGGGCGCGTTCGCGTTGGTTTGTCTGACTCTTGCTATTGTACGGAGACATGCGCGGCTTCACGCTAGCGGTAGCGCTCGCCAATGCGATCCAGGCGACACCGCAACCAGTGGCGGTGGCTCCGGTCGACGTCAAGGGCGAGCTGCCGCAACATTGGAGGATGCGGCTGGCCGATCGGCTCGTTCGAGGACTCGAACGCGGCAAGCTGAACGTGGTCACTCTGGATCCCTCCCGGTGTTCCAACAGCGAATGCTGGCGCGAGGTGGCCGAGGAAGCGGGGGCGAAACACGTGGTGCTTGCACAAGTATCCGTCGACGAGCGCGACTATGCGGTGAGCATTCGCCTGGTCGATGTAACCAACGGAAAGCCCGTGGCATCGACGGACGAAGTGTGTGAGGTGTGTGGTGTCGAGGAAACCGGGGATCTGATGGCTGATCAGGCAGCAGCACTCGTGCGTAGATTGGAAACGATGAATGTGGAGCCGGGCCGCTTGGCCATCGACAGTGCGCCGCGAGGAGCACGGATCTGGGTGGATGGAGCCATGGCCGGCAGCACGCCCCTCGAGTTGGATCTCTCACAGGGAAAACATGCGATTCGCCTGGCCCTGGAGGGGCACTCCACCCAAGAGATCCAAGTGCAGACGGTCGAGGGCGTGCGCGAGCACCTTCGCCTGAGCTTGGCGGCATTGCCGAAGATCAAGAGCCGGCAAGTGGAACAGGCCGAGATCTTGCGCCCGTGGGGATTGTCCAGCTTGAGCGTCGGTGTCGCGAGTTTCGCTGCCGGCGTTGCATTGCTGGCAGTGCATGGTACGCAGATCCGTTGCGACCGCCACTGGCGAGACGCGCAGGGCGATTGTCCGTTCGAATATCGCAGTCTGCCGGCTGGCATTGCCGCGACAGTGCTCGGCGCACTGTTGGTGACGACTGGAGCAGTCTTGCTGGGCGTGTCTCGTAAACGTCTCCGGAGGTTGAGCCTGGGCGATGGTGTTGCCGTCCACTTCTGATCCGTCTGCTTGTCCCGATGAGAACCTGCTCGTGGAGCATGCTCGGGGGCTTTCCTCCGAACAACGCCGCCACGGCATCCTCGCTCACCTCGAGCGATGTGCTGACTGTGCTTTGCTGCTTGCCGAAGCGATCGACGACGTCGATTCCAGCGCACGCAGAGCGAGCGAAACACCCTCTGAGCTCGCGCAGCATGCCGGCTTGGGCGACGAGATTTTGGTGCGAGGTGCCACGGTGGGCCGATACGTCGTGCTCGACTTGCTCGGTCAGGGCGGCCTCGGCGAGGTTTACCGGGCATACGACCCCGAGCTCGATCGCAAGATTGCCATCAAGCTTCTCAAGCCGCTGGGACGAGACTCCGCGGAGCTGTTGCCAAGGCTGCTTCGTGAGGCCCGCGCGTTGGCGAAACTCAGCCATCCCTACGTGGTTCACGTCTATGAAGTGGGAACCTTCGAACACCGAGTGTTCCTCGCGATGGAGCTTGCCGACGGCGTGACGCTCGAGCAGTGGCTCGCCGATCGACCGCGTTCTTGGGCCGAGGTCCGTGACGTGCTGCTGCAAGCCGCACAAGGACTCGTGGCTGCACACGACGTAGGTTTGGTACACCGTGATTTCAAGCCGAGCAACGTGATGGTCGACGAGCAGCGCGGCGTCCGGGTGTTGGACTTTGGATTGGCGCGTCCGTCCCAAGACATCCTGCAAGCATCGTCTACAGGTGTTGCGGTCGACACCGTGCCGGTGACGCATCAAACGTTGACCAAAAGCGGCGCGATTGTAGGCACGCCTGCATACATGGCTCCGGAACAACATGGAGGCGAGCGAGCGGACGAGCGCGCCGACCAATTCAGTTTTTGTGTAACATTGTTCGAAGGGTTGTACGGCGAACGACCGTTCGACGGTCGCAGTCGTGCCGAAATCCTCGACATGATTGCCAAAGGTCGCATCGTTTCTCCGACCACGAAAAACGACGTACCCGCGTGGCTCCACCGTGTGGTGCTGCGCGGTCTCGAAGCCGATCCCGAACGGCGATGGCCGTCGATGCGCGAGCTCATTGCAGCGTTGCGTCAGGATCAAAGACGAACGCGTACACGCAAGCGTACCGTCGCAGGTCTCGGTACGCTAGCGGTGCTCGGCGCAATGGTTGTGTGGGTGTCGAGGCAGGCCGGTTCGGACAGAAACCGCGAGGTGGACGCCTTGGTGCAGGAAGCCAGCGATGCGGCCTCGCAAATGAATTTCGTGTATCCGCCGCCCGAAGATCCCATGGGACCAACCGCGTACCGCAAGGTGTTGGAGCTGGAAAATCTCACAGGCGACAGCGGTTCCGAGGCCCGAGCGAGCGCGGCGGCGCTTCGTCGTAAATTTTCGGCCACCTTGACGGGGCTGGGCGATCGCTGGTCGAATACGCCAGGAGTCGAGCAATACGCGGCCGAGTTCTATGCGCATGCGTTGATCTTCGACGCCGACAACGTCTACGCGCGCGACCGAGCCGAGTTCTTGCCGGCCGAGCTGGCGCGCTTGCGATCGCGTGCTGAACACCTGGATTTTTCGCGGGCCGAGCTGGCCGCTGCGGAAAAAATGACGCAGATCGTCGATCGAGTCGAGCGAAAGACATCGATGGCGCGCGCGAAGCCGGCCCCACGCGAGCCGGAGCCACAGCCGCCAGAGCCACAGCCCGAGCCCCCACAGGGCTCGCCTTCGGTCGCGCCACCACCGCCACCGCCCCCAGCCCCGGCAATGCCCACGAAAACCAGCGGGCATGTCGTTGTCGATCGATCGGATCCCAAACGTGCCGCCGAAGAAACCGCCGCCGCCCGAGCTGCCTTTCGCACAGGGAAACTTTTGGAGGCCGAGGCGGGGTTTCACCGGGCGTTGAAGTTTCAGCGCACGTACGTGGCGGCGCTGTCGGGTTTGGCCGAGGTCTATTTCGAGCGGGGTAGCTATGAAAAGGCCGTCGTTTTTTCGGAGAAGGCGGCCCAAGCTGGATCGACTTCGAGCGCGGTGCACTTACACCTTGGCGACGTCTACTTCAAGGTCCTTCGCTATGACGATGCTAGACGCGCGTACGAACGTGCGCGCCAGTTGGGCAGCGCCGGTGCCGTAAAACGAATCGAACGACTCGAAGCGAGGCTCGGACAGTGAACATCGCGGATCCTTGGCCATGGGCCACGGCATTCGTCGCTGCATGTCAGACCGAAGTCCGTGCCGACGACATGTTTGCCCTTGATCAGCGACTTCGCGAGTTACTACGTGTGGCTCGCGCGGCCTGGCCCGAGCTCGAATTGCCGGACTTACTGTTCATCCGGCACATCGCAGAGCGGACCGACGTCGCTTGCGACTGGCAACAAAGTCTCGATGTGGTGGAGGTGGCGGACCTGTATCTCGCCTGTGCGTGCTGCCACGGCGACGAACGGGCCGTGGTCGCCATGGAGCAACACCACGCTCCACGCCTGGAACGCACGCTCGCGCGAATCAAGGGCCGAACACTCACGACCCCCGATCTGCACCAGATCGTGCGCCACAAACTCTATGTCGGCGAAGACGGTAAGGGACCCGCGTTGATACGTTACTCGGGTCAGGGACCTCTGAGCGCGTGGTTGCGCGTGACGGCCGTGCGCGCCGCCCTCAACGCAGTACGAGCGCGTGGTGTGGACGAGACTGGCCTCGACGACGCCGAGCGGCGTGGCGAACTACCAGCTTGCGTGCTCGATCCAGAACTCCAGTATCTGCGCGACAAACATCGTGAAGATTTCAAGATCGCATTCGAACGTGCGGTGTCGTCATTGGAGGACCGCGATCGTACGGTATTGCGTTTGACCTTGGTGAACGGTCTCAACGTCAGAGACATCGGACGTGTGTTTTCAATCCATCATGCAACGGCGGCACGATGGATCGCAAATGCCAAACAGCGCTTGGCGAAAACTACCCGAGAGATCCTCAAACACAAACTCGATATCTCGGGAGGAGAGCTTGACAGCATCATTCGTCTGGTCGATAGCGAGCTGGAAGTGAGCGTAGCTCGACTACTCGAGAGTCGATGACGACGCTATGACCCGGCGAACCGAATGCATGACGATCCGGGATTGTGCTACTCCGGCGCTATGGTCTCGAGCTCGTCGCCGGGTTGCGGCGTAACCGGAAGGGCGGGAGGTAGGGGGACACCTGCGGCATCGATCGCGATGACTTCGGCCATTTGATTTTGCAGCTCGCGTGCCCTTTGGGCATCCAATCGGTCGATGCCGTTGAACATGAACGAAAATGCCACGGGCGTGCCTCCTACCGCTCCCGCGTAGCCCGATAGGCACGAGACGTCGTCGAGCGTTCCAGTTTTGGCGCGGACGTAACGCTGCACCGGGCTGCCGCGCAGACGCGAGCGAATCGTTCCGTCTGCGCCCATGATGGCGAGCGAGGCCAAGAAATCGGCGCTATAGCGAAAATCTCGATAGACGTGCCGCAGCAAGTAGGTCATCTGCGTGGCCGAGATTCGGTTCGTGTTGTAGAGGCCCGAGCCATTTCCGATCACGAGGCCGGTTTTCGAAAGCCCGATCTCGTCCAAAAACGCGTGTATACGTTCGAGTGCACGCGCGAACGTGCCAGGCTGGTCATTCGGAGCGAGCGATTTCAATACGGATTCCGCCATGAAGTTGTTCGACAACTTGTTGATGGCACGCACCAGAACGCTGAGCGCCGGACTGCGATGGACCGCGAGCAACTCGGCTCGCTCTGGTACGCGTCCGCGTGCAAGACCAGTATGATTCAAGCGGATCCCTCGTTGGCGGAGTACCAGCGACAATACCTCCGCTGTGTTGCGCGAAGGATCCGATACGGGATAGCGATAACTCACCGGGCCGGAATCGACGCCGAGTACGCCATCGAGGTTGATCTGCGTGCGCTCGTCTTCCTGTTCCACGCTGACCATGAGCCGGTTGCGGTATCCGACGCCCGTCTTGGCGCGACAGCGCACGGACATGCTACGGATTGGGGGGTCGATGTTCACCGCTACCAACTCGCCGATGTTTCGTCCGGGGCGTATGTTCACCACATAGGTGTTGAAGTTGACCGATGCGGCGCCGACAGGCGCACGGTATCCTGCCATTTCGTCCTTTTGGTCGTATCCCGGCGGAAGCTCGTCGCGATCGAAGCGATTGCCATCGACGACGATGCCACCGTCGATGGTCCTCACACCACGTGCATAAAGATCGCTAGCGAGCTCGTAGAGATCCGCGGTGACGAGATCGGGATCGCCTCCACCCTCGAGATACAAGGGGCCGCGCACCGTATGTCCGCGCAGCGCATCGTGTTCGGCGTAGAGGCGGGTGCTATAGCGGTATTCGGGTCCGAGCAACGCCAGGGCCGCAGCGCTCGTGACGAGCTTGACGTTACTAGCGGGGTTCAGCAAAAGATCGGGATTGTGCGCGTACAGCACTTTGCCGGTCGTGACATCGAGTACCGAGATTCCCGCGCGCGCGTACGTCAGAAACGGTGCGGCCAGCAAGGCATCCAACTTTTCGCCGAGTGTCCGCGGTGCCAGCTCGATCTGCGTCGGCGATGGTGCGGGCGTTGGTGTCGATGGTGTCGTGGGCACGGGAACAGCAGGTTCTCGTGGGCCAGGTGCACGATTGCTCGCGAGCAGGACTGACCCGGTGATCGCGATGGTCATCGCGATCACCAGGCCTACCGGCCCGCCAACGCGTCGCACGAGGCGTTCGGTCCGAGTCGGCTCGACGTTGCTGGGTCCGGGCAAAGCTGCTGGGACGACACTACCTTGCAGGTTGGCGCGCGCCAGTTTCGAGCGAGGGCTGCTCCAGTAAGGCCGCCCATCGGCGTTGTTCGTCCGTCGGGCTTCCGGCGAGCTTGGCGGCCACGAGCTCACCACAGGCGATTGCCATGCCCATCCCGTGGCCCGAGAACCCCGCCAACACCGTCAACGTACCTCCGCGTCCCGCGATGGCGGTACGCACGAGGGGAAGCCCGCTCGCGGTGAAACCCATGATACCGGCCCATCGATGGGTGATTTTGGCGCTTCGTGCGAACGGTAGGCGTTCACGAGCGTAGCGCTCGAGCGCCGCTTGGACCACCTCGCTGGGCTCGGAGACGTCGGTTGCTTCGGCAGGACCATGCAGGTGCCGTCTCCCGCCGACCAACACCACGCCATCGGAACGCTGGCGAAAGTAATCGTATCCCCGGCCGGCGTACACGACAGGTTGAAGGATCCGGGGAACAATTGGCTCGGTCGCGAGCATCTGACCCCTGTGGCACACGATCATGCCGGACAACTCGGGTACGAGCCTGGGCGCGTATGCATTGCTGGCGACGACGACGTGGTCGAAGCGGATCCTTGTCTTGCCGGCGCGGGCTACGTTGCCCGCGAGGTCGAGGACATCGATGGCGTGTCCGGCGTGGCCACGATCGAGCCGACGGGCCAACGCAGCCACGAGCTTGACAGGATGGACCTGACCATCTTCGGGCACACACACACCAACACGTGCGAAGCCAGCGAGTTGGTGGTCAACAGTTCGAAGCTCGCATGCCACGCCGTCCTCGGCCAATGCCTGCTGGGCCGAGACGAGCTCCGCCGCGGCCTCCGGATCTCCGGCATCGGCCAACATCCAGCTCCCACTTCGCTCGTAGTCACACTCCGCGGCGAAGTGGTCGCGAACGAGCTCATGATTTCGCCGGCCGAGCGAGAGCAGCCCGAGCGCTGCTCGTGGCCCCGCGTGCTCACGAACGCGCGGATAATCGGCGACGTTACAGAGCAGCAGAAAGCCGGCATTGCGGCCACTCGCACACAAACCCGGACCATGCCCATCCACGACCACGACGTCGACGCCCAAGCGTTGGAGAAAGAATGCAGTGGCGCAACCGGCGATGCCGGCCCCCACGACGAGGACTTCGCACTTGACCTCGCCGCTCGCACACGCAGGCCAGCTTGGAAGCAAAGCGCGAGCTTCGTCGATCCAGAGCGAAGGTGAGCCAGCGAGCATCGTCCCCATAGTATCCTCGCGGTGTGCCAAGGTGCCCAAGGTCGCGTTGCGGTGCTCGTGGACGTGATCCGTCGCGGATGGCACGGGTGATCGTGCTCACGAATTCGTTGTCGTTGGGGCTGGTGGCGTACGTATCGGCGGCTGCGGCGTCTCCTGGCGTGACACCAACGCCCGTTGGCTCGCTCGAGTTGGTCGAGCACATCGCTGCAGCACCGTTGGTCCCCAAAACTGGTGCTACGATCTCGCACCACTCGTTCACCCTGCACGGGTTGCCGGTGCGTGGTGCCTCGCAATCGGTACTGCGCGGACGCGACGGACGCGTCAGGCTGGTGATCGGCGACAAGCCCAGCCATGTTCCAGCGCTTTTGCCGGAGCAAGGGGTCGTGTCCCGAGCGCAGCTCGACGCTATCGTGGCGACGCTTGCCCGTCCCGACCAGCTCGTGCTTCCTGTGAAGCCGGAGCTCGTGTATTTGCTGGTGCTCGGACACCCGTTGCTGGCGTGGGAAGTGACGCTACCCCTCAGTCTCGAGCCACCCGAGCCATCACGAACCACGTCGTGGATCAGTGCTGCGTCGGGTCGTGTGCTCGAAACGCGGGAGCACGTCGTCGCGGTTTCACAGGCCGACGTGTACGCGCAAAATCCCGTAGCAACTCCATACCCGACGCGGGTCCAGCTCGAAGGCCTCGTGGGCAGTGGACCGGGACAACATCTCGATGGAACCGTGCTTCGTGCCTTGGGTTGTCAGCTCGACGAGCCCGACCAGGTCGTTTCGTGGTGGAACAAGAACGCGTGTTATCCGGCACAACGGGTCGAGGCAGACGCATTGGGCGACTTCGTGGTGCCCACGCCCGACGTCAAGCTCGTCGCGCAAAACCTCGATGGTGACGATCTCTATGCCGAGCTCAGCATGTACTACCACGGCCAACGGTTCTTCTCGTTCATGAGCCAAAAAGGCGTGGATGGGTTTGCATGCGAGATGAGCACCATGGTGGCGAACTATCGTTACCGACAACCATCCGTTGGCTACCCGGAGCTTCCGTACGGACCACTGAACAATGCCTACTACACCAATGATTGCGATCCCACCGAGGGACCTACCATGCTGTTTGGGCAAGGTTCCGACGTCGATTTCGCATTCGATGCCGACGTCATCTACCATGAGCTCGGCCACGGCATCGTCGAGCACGTGTCGCCAGACGGCTTGTGGACCAAAAAGCTGCGGCCCGAAGCCGTGGTGGTAGACGCGCTCGGCATCAACGAAGCGCTCGCCGACTATCACACGATGATGTTGACGGACGCCCCCGAGCTCGGTGACTACGTCGCACGCTACTGGCCCAGCTATGCGCGCGCGTACATTCGTACCGGCGAGAACCAAAAGCGTTGTCCCGAGCACATGGAGGGCCAGTCGCACAATGACGGCGAACCAGTAGCTGGCGCGCTTTGGTCCGTGAGAGCTCGTATCGGCGCGATCCTCGACGAGGTCGTGCTCGAAGCGCTTGCGATGGTTCCTCCAGACGTCGAGCACGAGCAGCTCGCGGCCATGTTGCTGGCACTCGCGCGTGTTCGTGTCGAGGACGGATCGATGACCGCCGAAGCGTTCGAGCTGCTCGATCGCGCTTTGGAGGCTCGTGGATTGCTGTCGTGTCCACGGGTGTTGCGCGATCCGGACGAAGTCGCCAAGCCACGCTCATTGCATCTGCGTAAATCGGATGACGCGGTGTTGCCATTTTATCCCGGCCCCATGCAGCTCGGGCGCGAGATCCCTAACGGCTCCGATAACATCGTGCTCACCTACCGTCTCGAGCCCAAAAGCACGTCCACAGGCAATCCCAACGAAAACCCAGTAGCCGCAAAAGTGTTGATCAAGCGAGGCGCGACGCCGATCGAGTTCAGCTACGACCTCGTCGTGATCGACGAGGCGCGAGAGGATGGCAGCCCGTCCGTGCGCGAACTCCTGCTGGTTGGCGGTGATTGGGATCTCGAGCTCGAGCCGCGCATGCTTGCCGAAGCACAATGGCAAGTCGTGGTTCGTGGTCTAAAGCCGGGACAATGGGTATATCTCACCTTGGTCAACCTCGAGAGCAGCGACGCGGTCGCCAGGGATGTGATGCTCACGAGCGTTCCAAGCGGCGATCTCGATCACGGTACGAGAGCGTGGGAACCGGAGGACTACGGCACGACCGACGAGGGGAGATCGGAGGAGACCTCGAGCGAGGCGAGCTCGGGACCAGCCATCGAGCGACAGGACGTCGAGATCACGCCAGCATGCGCATGTTCGCAGCGCGACACGTCGTCGTGGCCTAGGCGTGCGAGTGGGTTGTGGATCGCGCTTTTGATCGTCACGACACGGAGGCGGCGAGCGTGCCCCACGGTGTGACACGTGTGCTGTGGGGCCTGTGGGGGGTCTTGCTCGCGTCGTTCGTGGTCGTGCCTGCACTGCCCGCATACACAACGTTCGGAGTTTCCCGCGCCATGGCAAGGTGGCTGAAAACCATCAGCGTGAGCCAGCGTTGGGGCATGTATGCTCCCGATCCTCAGCGTGCGCATGCATACATGGATCTCGTCGCCGAGTACGACGACGGTACCAGTGAGGCACTGGAGGAAAGCAAACAGGCCGCGTTGGGTTGGACAACGAATTGGATGTGGACCAAGACGCGACTCGACATCTGGCGTCATCATGCTGGGTTTTTTCGCAGCAGCAAACGAAACAGCAATCGCGATTGGTACCTGCGTGGCGTATGCGTGCGGGAATGGAGGCGGACAGGCACGCGGCCGAAGCACATCGTCATGAACCAGAGCAGGCGAGGCTTTACGTCGCCACAGCAGGTTCGTTCGGGCGCACCAGACTTACAGCCACCCACGCACAAACGTATTGCCGTACAAAATTGCCGAGACGCGATCGTGCGTCGCATGATCGAGGACGACCGTGCACGGCGACGATGAGCTGAGCGCTTCCGACTCGGCGCCGAATGGCCGCGAGTCGCCGTCGGACGTGCACGCACGCACGCCGGCCAGCAATCGAACGGGCCTGATCGAAAGATTGTGGCTGGCGGAGGAACCTGCGACTGCGCTGGGCTTGTGTCGCGTGCTGCTGGTCGCGGTGTTCACCGCGAGCATGCTCAGTCACTTCGGGGCCATCGACGAATACTTTTCCGCGAGCTCCATGGTGTTCGGTGAACATGCACGACGGGCGTTTCCATCACGCTGGTCGTTGTTGTTTTATGTCGACGATCCCTGGGCCGCGCGTGCCGTGTGGATGGTGGGTGTACTGGCGCACCTCGCATGGTTGGTGGGCTACAGGACGGGCATCTCGGCCTGTGTGGCCGTAGGCACGTGGATCAGCATGGTCGGGCGAAATCCACTCTTGTATGCCCTTCCCGATCAACTTCATACCGCGCTTGCTTGCTTGCTCGCAGCCATGCCAACGGGTCGTGCGCTGTCACTCGACGCCCGGCGTGTTGGCTCGCGCCCAGTGCCCGTGTGGTGCCGGCGTGTGTTGCAGCTCCAACTCGCGGTGGTGTACGTAGGCACGGGTGTGCTAAAGAGCGGTACTACATGGCAAGATGGCAGCGCGCTCTACTACGCGCTCGTGAACCCGTACAACCGACACTTCGACGTCGCGATGGCGCTCGCTCGGCTGCAACCGTGGATACTGCGCCCACTGACCTGGATGGTACTCGTTTGGGAACTATCGTTCGCTGTCTTGGTCACGCTCACCTGGGCGCGTGAGCTGTGGCCGTCACGGCGTATCGTCGATGTTCGTGTGCCGTTGCTTGGATTTGGCACCGCCATGCACTTGGGCATTCAAGTCATGTTGTACGTGCTTTGGTTCACACCGCTCACGCTGGCCGCCTATGCGTGTTTTCTCGCGCCACACGAAGCCCGCAGTATCGTCGATCGCGCGTGGTCGCACGTGGGGCGTCGGTACACCGCCCTGCAACGCTGGCTACGAACCCGTCAGGGTGACCGTATCGATGTACCACCCGGCTCGTACCGTCATGGCGTCGCTGCCGAACACGAATCGAATCGTCACGTCGATCTCACCGGCGAACCCGTCGAGTGAGAACGTCGAGGTCTTCCAGGTTTTGTTGTCGCCCAGGCCGCTGAAGCCGTGTTCTCCGTTCGGCGGGGCGAAGGCCGTTTGCAGCACTTCGCTCGTGTAATAAACGTCACCGCTCGACGGTGCGATCGTCTGCCAGGTTTCGCCCCCATCGGTGCTGAGCTGCACGATGCCGCCATCGAGGTTGTTGGCACCCCCTTCGAAGTTGTGCCAGTGCTCGACTGTCAGCGAGATGGTCGTGCAGTCCAAAAACGAAAACGAAGGAGAGGCGACATAGCTCGATTCGTTGATTTGGTAGTCGCCGGTGAGGTTGGTTGCCCACACGCCCATGTGGCTGGTCCCTGGCCCTTGCAAATAAGCACTCGGATTGCCGCATGCCCAGGTGGTATTGCCCATCAGGGCACCGCTCGTCCAACCTGCACAACTGAGGAAATCGAACATCTCCGACAACGCACATGCCGAAGGTCCATCCGATGAAGATCCGCCAGTCGAGCTGCCCGTGTCGCTGTCCGTGAGAACGAGTGTGGCAAGTGAAATCGAGCTGCTCGATTCCGTAGACACGGACGTGCTGGCGCTCGTCGTGGGGCCAGAGGACACCAATGAATCGATGCCTGTTGTCGTGCCTCCGCTGTCCTCGAGCGAAAGTGTCGTGCCCTCGCCGATCGAGCTGCTCTCCGAGGTGAGTGTCATGCCCGACGTGCCCGTCGTCACGCCGCCCACCGTGTCGTCGCTGCCCATTCCCGAGGGGTCGGTGGAAGCGACGATATTGGAGCCAGACTGACCTGGATCGGCTCCTTCGGCGCAGGCCAAAGTAGGTGCCAAGACCAACGCGAACACGGCTCGAGCGCATGTCATGTCAGCACAGTGTACCCATCGCAGCTCCGCGCACGTCGCGCGGCTTTGCGTGCAAGGGTAGGCCCAAGTAGGATGGATGGCCAGGAGGTAACGTCGATGCGCTTTCGAACCTTCGCCTTGCCAGTGATGTGCGTGACGTTCGGTTGTGGCGATGCCCAGTTGGATCGAGCCACTGTCGCCAAGGCATTCGAATCGCCAAGCCCAAAGCAGCAGGCACTCGATGCGGCCGAAGCCAAAGCGAAACAAGCGGCCCAAGCCAAGCGGATCGCCGACGAGCAGGCCAAGGCCACGCTCGCGTCCGCACTGGAGAACGCGACCATCGTTCCGGCGGATACGCCGAAGGATTTGATGGCAGCCTGTGATGCGGTGGTGGACGCCTACGATCAGTTCATGAAGACGCAGTTTGCTGCCGACGAGCGAGCGATTCTCGAATTCATGGATGGTCGACGCGAGGAGCTCGGCAAGATCCGATCCCAATGCAACAAGACAGCGAGCGTGAACGCGGCTGGCTGTCAGATCAACGCGCTTCGTTCTGCGGTTCCCGTGCTCAAGGATCACGCGGCCGATCTCCTGAATCGTTGTGCGGAGAAGTTCGGAGCCCCCGATACACACGTGGCCGCGTTGCCGACCAATCATCCGAGGGGCTGAAACATCACCCCGCGTGGAGACGAACACCAGGAGCCATGACATGATTCGACGATTCCAGCACACGATGGCCACGACGTTCACGTTCGCGTTGGGAAGCCTGAGCCTTGCCGGCTGCCCGTTTCCTTTTCCCGGATGGCCACCCCATGGCGACGAGGGAGGCGACGGCGAAGATGGAGGTGGTGACGGTGGACCGGGATTTTGTGGTGGGATCGCGGGCTTTCCCTGCCCCGAGCCCGAAAGTCAGGTTTGCATCGACGACCCGAGTGACGACTGTGATCCGAGCATGGGTGGAGCCGATTGTGGCGGGATCTGCCGCGATCTATGCGGCGGTTTCGGTGGAATCCCTTGCCCCAAGGACCTGACGTGTGTCGACATCCCCGACGATGATTGCGATCCCGAGATGGGAGGCGCCGATTGCCCTGGTATGTGTCAGCAGTTCTGCGGTGGCATTGCGGGGTTTCCATGTCCCGACGGCCAGGAGTGCGTCGACGATCCCAACGACGACTGCAATCCCGACAAAGGTGACGCCGATTGTTTCGGCGTGTGCGTCTAGCCAATCGGGCCTGTCCTCGAAGGCTGCTGCAGTGCTACGCTTGGGGCCATGGGGATAACTTGGCTTCATTTTCCTTGCCTGCCGGTTTGTGTGCTCGTCGCCGCGGGCTTCTGGGTCGGCTGCTTCGCAGAGTCCGACCCCGTGAACGGATCCGACGGTGGCGCGTCGGCCGGGGAGACGGGTGCCGACACGAACTTGGATACGGGGACGGGGACTGCAACGATCATGGGGACAGACACGAGCGCGAGCACGACCACGGGCAGCGGCAGTGGTTCCTCGTCGATCGACGGCTCGACTGGAGCGGCCGGTGACACGACCAACGATGGATCTGCTGGCTCGAGCCAAGCCGCATCGGACGAGACGGGCGGTGGTAACATGACCGAGACGAGCGATAGCGAGACCTCCGCTAGCGAAACCGGCACGACCGGTGATGACGGCAGCGAGGGTTCCGGAGCTTGCGTACTGGATGGCAGCATACAGTGTGCGGAAAACCAAGTGTGCGTCGACGATCCGAGCGACGACTGCCAGCCAAACATGGGGGGAGCGGCTTGCAACCATATCTGCCGTGACGTCTGTGGTGGATTGGGCGGGGTGCCGTGCCCCGAAGACCTGACGTGCGTCGACATTCCGGACGATAATTGCGATCCGGCGATGAGCGCAGACGATTGCCTCGGCATGTGTCAGCGCTTTTGCGGTGGCATTGGGGGATTCATATGTCCCAGAGGCCAGACGTGCGTCGACGATCCGAATGACGATTGCGATCCCGACATGGGCAGTGCGGATTGCGGAGGCGTGTGCGTCTAGCAGCCTGTCGTGCAAGGACATGGCCGCGAGCACGCCATCATGGTCGTGCTTGGTGAGGCGGCAACGTGCTGGGTATCGCGACCAGCTCTTACTCGAATTGAACGTCCAGAGTCATGTTCCACAGCGCACCATTGCTCATTCCGCAGCGTGCTCCGTCTGGATTCGCCAGGCTGCCACCGGGGATCTCGATGGTAATGGCTTCGCCGGGTCCGGCATCGAACAACAGGAATATGCCGCTGGACTGTGTCGCTTCGGCATTGAAAGCGCCATCGTCTGACAGGTAACGAACGATCAGCGAAGAATTGTCCGCGACGGGTACGACCGCAGCTCCCGCGACACGGTTGCTCGGATGTCCAGCGTTTCGTACGATGCCGTAGAGCACGTTGTGGTCCTGTAGCGGAAGATCCTCGGCGATCTCTTTATCGTCGGCGAGCGCCGCGCTCCAATCGGCCACATCGCTTTCTGCGATAGCCCACCACTCATGAACCCCCGCAAACGGCGGATAGGTGCCGGCTTTGTCGGCGGGACCGATGACGCCCGTCAGGCTGGGATAGCGTCCGCCAATATGCATGCGACCGAGATATCCAAAAATATCGGATAGTGGCTCGTTGGTCGTTATGTCGAACTGACCTGTTTCGTCGGTCTTCCCGTCCAAGATCGCGGGCGTATTCTCTGGATCGAGGATAGCAGTTGCAGAGACCACCTCGATGTCGACCCCGCCCATCGGGGTGCCACGCACGAAGTCGAGCACGCTGCCTGTAAACCGGGTACGGCACGCATCCGGAGGAACACCGCACACGCCTAGCGTAGCAGGATAGGATTCGAGCTCCTCGCACACCCACGTCTCGCAGTCGAGATTTTGCTCGCACGGGTCCCCTATCTCGGCCGGACCGGGCACGACGTCGGGGCAGAGCCCTCCCGGTTCATCCATCGGGTCTGTGTCTGTCTGATCACTGCTTTCTGCGCTGTCGCCCGGGCCGGAGGTTTCGTCATCCGTGCTTTCTTCGTTGCCGCCTTGTGAGGATTCATATTGGTCGGCTTCGACGCATGCCGGAACCGCGCCGGCAAACCAGCCGAACATCGACTTCATAACAAGGGCTCGGGTCGTTTTCATGTCATCCCTTCTCCTCGGCAAAACGTGCGTTACTTTGAGCCAGCAGTGGCGCGAGTCCGTGGCTCCGAGAACGCTGCGGGTCCATTCGGGCCGGTCGCCGGTGGACCGCGCACAGTGTCACACCTCCCGAATGCTCGATGTATCTGCACGATTTCGGCGGCATGCTGCTCGTGAGGCGCGAAAACGTGGTTGCCGGGGGCCGACGGCGCGGAACACGTGACCCACGGGGCGTGTGGTGTATCGTGCGCGGCATGGACCGAGCGACCTGGCAAAAGAGTTATCCCGCAGGGGTCCCCAAAGACATCGACGCTGACCACCATCGATCGATCGTGGAGATGTTCCGGAACGCATGTGAGCGTTTTGGCGACAAGCCATGCTTCTCGAATATGGATGTGGTCTTGTCGTTTCGTGAGCTCGATCGGCTCAGCAAGCAATTCGCGGCGTTCTTGCGTCGAGACTTGAAACTCGAACGGGGGGACCGAATCGGGCTACAGATGCCCAACGTGCTGCAGTATCCGGTCGCCTTGTTCGGCGCACTGCGAGCCGGGCTGGTCGTGGTGAATACCAACCCGCTCTACACACCACGAGAGATGGAGCATCAGTATCGCGATGCCGGTGTCAGGGCCATCGTGATCCTCGCGAACTTTGCCCACAACTTGCAGCAAGTGCTGCCGGCGTTGGGCCGCCCGCATGTCGTTGTCACGCAATTGGGGGATTTGTTTCCGGGTCTCAAACGTGTGTTGGTCAACGCCGTCGTTCGCTATGTCAAGGGCATGGTGCCGGCATTCGAGCTTCCGGATGCATACGAGTTCCGCGATGCGCTCGCTCTTGGCAGTCGACACCGCAACGTCGAGGACGCCGAGCTGTCTGGTGAAGATCTAGCATTCTTGCAGTACACGGGAGGAACGACTGGCACGGCCAAGGGCGCCATGCTCACGCACCGGAACGTGGTGGCGAATGTCGAGCAGTCCGGGGTGTGGATGGCCCCGAGTTTCACCGAGGGCCAGGATGTCGCGATTACGCCGCTACCGCTCTATCACATCTTTTCACTCACGGTAAATTGCCTCGTGTTCATGAAATACGGGGCGCACAATGTGCTCGTCACGAACCCACGTGATTTTCCGGCGTTCGTGAAGCTGCTGCACAAGCGGCCGTTCACCATCATGACTGCGGTCAATACACTACTGAACGCGCTCATGAATCAACCGGGCTTTTCGGAGATCGATTTTTCACGTGTGAAGCTCACCGTCGCGGGTGCCATGGCGTTGCAGCGTCCGGTTGCAGAGCGCTGGCGTCAGCTCACCAAGAGCACCATCATCGAAGGATACGGCTTGACCGAGGCCTCGCCGGTGGTGTGCTGCAATCCCGTCGATGGAACCGACCGGGTTGGCACGATCGGACTTCCATTCCCATCTACGGATATTCGCTTGATGGACGAAAACGGCGACGAAGTGGGTATCGGCCAGGCCGGAGAGCTGACGGTCAAAGGGCCACAAGTAATGAAGGGTTATTGGAACAAGCCCGATGAAACCGAGGCGGTGATTCGGGACGGCTGGCTGTGGACTGGCGATGTTGCAGAGATCGATAGTGATGGGTTCTTACGCATCGTCGATCGCAAGAAGGACATGATTCTCGTGTCCGGCTTCAACGTATATCCGAGCGAAATCGAAGAGGTCATCATGCAACACCCCGGCGTGGCCGAGGTCGGGTCGATTGGCGTACCCGACGAGCATTCGGGCGAAGCCGTGAAGATCGTCGTCGTCAAGCGCAACGTCGAGGTGAGCGAAGCCGATCTCATTGCGTTTTGTCGCGAGCGACTGGCCGGCTACAAGGTCCCCAAGTACGTCGAATTCCGCTCCGAGTTGCCGAAGACCAATGTCGGCAAGGTGCTACGCCGCGCGCTCCGATGAGCGATACCAAGCAGCGTCGAGATTCCTGACCGGGGCCTTGATTTGGCTGGCCGCGAGCTGGATAAATGCGCTGCCATGTGTCGCGGACCCGTCATTTTCGCGTTGGCGCTTGCACTGTCGTCGACGGTGCCGGGCTGCAGCGCCGTTTCGCAAAACCGTCGCCAATATCTGGCAGACCCCACCATGCGGCTGAACGATGAGCTGCTCGAGGCTCAGTCGGTCCGCCAGTTGCACAGCTCGAGAGAGGGAGCAGCCGGAGGTGATGCCGCCGCGGCCGGGGGTGGCTGCGCGTGCGGGAACTGATTCGCTACCTGGTCGTGGTTGGCCTCGTCGTTGCGGCATGGCGTGAGCTCGGTAGGACGACGATGGCCCATGCTGGGCCACGCAAGGCCGAAAGGGTGCCCGAACCGACTGCAAAATCGACAACGCCGTCGAACCCTGAAATCGCGCTGTCGAGCGATCCCGAGCTTGCGCTACCGGGGAAGCGACGCAGGTCTCGGGTCGACGTCGCGGCTGCACGCTTCACGTTCTTTCACCAAGAGGGCCAGGGCTACCAGTCGCAAGCCGGTCCGATCGACGGACCTGGCAGCGAGCAGATCTATGTGTACCAGGCGATGGGGGCGGTTGGCATCCAAACCGGTGATCGACTGCGCAACGACGTCGTCATGATGCTCGATGTCGTGACTGCGGCTTCCCCGGACGCACTCGATGCCACGACCTCGGCTTCGCGTACGACCGAGGCTGGGGACGTGCGGACCACCACGAGTTATCGGGCAAGCCGCCGCGACACCCTCCGCTTCGTGTACGGCGGACATGCGGAAGAGCACTGGTGGGGTGGCCGTGCTGGCATGGGCTATCAGCGCAGCCTTGCCGACGACAACGCAACACTCGATATCAGTATCAACGGCGTGCTCGACTACTTCGACGACTTGCAGATCGATGGATACGACGAGGGCGAGGTTCCGCGCTGGACCGCCAACGCCAACCTCGGGTACACGCAGGTGCTCTCGCCTACCACCTTGGCTGCCGCCTCCTACGGGGTCACGTTCCAGACAGGACGCCTCGAGACCACATGGAACTCGGTGCCGGGGGCCGACGAAGGTCGGCCCCCGCCCCCAAGCGACGTCCCCGGCCGTGTTCGGGAACAGTTTCCCGGTCGCCGGCTACGGCATGCGTTCTTCGGCCAGCTGCTGCAACACATTCCGCGCACGAGAAGCACCATCCGGGGCAGCTACCGCTTCTACTTCGACGATGTCGGCCTTTTGGCGCATACGGCCTCGCTGGCTTGGTATCAGTGGCTCAATCGGCGAATGTACGTGCGCACGGCCTACCGCCTTCATCACCAAACTGGGGTGGACTTCTTCGAGACGTCTGTTCGTCCTTCCGAGTTCGACGCAGGTAGCCCGATTACGGCCGACTCCGATCTCTCGCGCTTTTTCGCGCACGAGCTGGGGGCCAAGGTCGTGGTGTATTTACGGCCTCCTGGATCGGCCCAAGGTGCTCCGCAGTTTGTGGATCTCGGCTATCGCTACTACTGGCGAACGAATACTCTCAGGGTGGACGTCATCTCACTCGGTTACGGCGGCAACTTTTGATACGACACATCAGCCTAGTCGCAGTGCTCTCGCTTGCTTCGGCTTGTGTGCCACGAGCTTTTGGCCCACCGAACCGGGCTGGCGATGCTCCGGCGCCGCACGAGCGCGAACGTGCCCATCGAACGCACATCGCCGCCGCATTGCAACCTCTGCGTGCAGAGCAGCCGTCGTTCGATCAAACCACTGCGGGTCGAGTGGTGGTCGTCGACGTGTGGGCGACCTGGTGCGATGCGTGCCGAGAGACGATCCCCCAAGTGCGGCACTTGGCCGAGACGTACACGAGCGACCGCCTGGTCGTCGTTGGCATCAACGTCGGCGAAGCACACGAGGTCGTCACTCGCTACGCAGCGGATGCGCAAATGCACTACCCGCTTTACCTCGATCCGGAGTTTGCGTTTGCCGACGCCGTGGGTGCCAGCGAAGTGCCCGCGATCTTGGTCATCGCGCGCGACGGTAGCATCGTCCATCGCGGCTCGAAGTTCGACCGTGTTTTGTTGGAACGAATCGAGCGTGAGCTGGCCACGGATATACCGGAGGCGCCGGTCAAGACGCAAGCACCTGCACAGACGCTGCCGGCTGCAGTGACGCAAGCACCTCTCGTCCCCACCGCTCGTGATGCAAAACAGTTCGGGATCTCACATCCGGCCACCACACGCTGACACTTCGTCGAGACATCAGTGCAGCGTGAGCACGGCTTCCGCGGCGCGTGTGCAGAGGTTCCAGAGTGGCTCTGGATATACACCCGCCACGATGACGAGGATGCACGATACGACGCCTGCCAGCGCATAAGGCCATGGAACGCCAATCGGTTCATCGGTGGTGGGCTCGTTGAGGTAGGCCTCCCGCACCAGCTGCAGATAGTAGTAGAGCGCGATGGTGCTATTGATGGCAGCCACCAGCACCAGCGCGAA
>Ga0187893_10003416_pt1 | contig 32299 bp, 28 predicted proteins | sample MA1701074metaG_FD_139574 | JGI IMG/M metagenome (GOLD analysis project Ga0187893, IMG submission 139574) | White microbial mat communities from a basaltic lava cave in the Kipuka Kanohina Cave System on the Island of Hawaii, USA - MA170107-4 metaG ...
CGAGATCCTTGCCATTGAACAACGGGACTGCCGAGCCAGCGGTTGGTTGCTGCGCCGCAAGGGGCGCGATTGCGGCTGCCCAGACGATCGCGACGCACAATACCTTCATAAACGGTAGCTCCCTGACGCGCTCAGACTTGGAGTCCATGCTACACCTCGTCAGCAATGGGCGTCAATCGACCATTGTGAATGGCTCCGTGACTTGGCGAACCTTAGCACTCATTGACAAGTTCTTCCGTGGCGATATACTGGCCAAGGTTGCATGAAGGTCGGGTGCACTGAGCAGCCTGACAGCGTGCTCGAGTTCGGAGGGCTCGTGAGTCATCAAGAGATTGGCGGAATTATCCCGCCTCTGGTCACCCCGTTTCTACCGAATGGCTCCATTGATGAGCAGGCGCATCGGGCTGAAGTCCGGTACATGATCGAGAGCGCCAAAATCCATGGACTCGCTGTTTGCGGAAGCACCGGGGAAGGCCACACACTCACCACCGAGGAGACGCGGCGCGTCGTCGCGTGGACGGTGGATGAGGCCCGAGGCCGGGTGCCCGTGATTGCCGGAATTATCGCGAACAGCACACAGGCCGTCCTCGAACGCGCCAGAGCCGTTGCGGATCTTGGCGTTGCCGCATTGCAGGTGACGCCGGTTCACTACGTCTTCCGGCCTGACGACGAATCGATGGTGAGGCATTTCGATGCAATCGCGGCGGGAAGCGGCCTGCCGGTGATCCTCTACAACGTAGTGCCGTGGTCCTACCTGCTGCCGCCGCTGCTGGCTCGCATTCTTCGCGACGTCGACGGAGTGATTGGTGTGAAACAGAGCGCGAGTGACATGAAGGCGCTGGCCGATCTTCTCTTGTTGACCGAGGAGGAGGGCATCGCCGGCCGTGTACGTGTTCTGTCGGCTGTCGATGCACTCCTCTATCCGTCGCTGCGCCTCGGTTCGCATGGCGCCATCGCGGCGATCCTTTCGGCCGCTCCGGAATGGTGCGTGGCTCTATGGGATGCCGTGAAAGCGGGCGACGACGCGCTCGCGCTAAGACTCCACAAGAACCTCCTGCGGCTTTGGAACGCAATCGATGCGCCGAATCTGCCCGCCAATGTTCGCGCCGCGATGCGATTGCACCATCGTGAGGGAGGAGTGCCGCGGCCGCCGATGCCGGGAAGCTCGCCGCTCCAGGAGGCGAAGATTCGCGACGCATTCGCGCGGGCGCAAGAACCGGTTGCCGCAGTCTGAAATCTGGCAAAAAGATGGGAGAGACTATGCAACGAATCCTGTCCATTCTCGGAACTGTCCTGTGGCTGGGCCAAGCCGTGTTACTGGCTCAAACGAATCGCGGAGCGATCCGCGGCAGCATTCTCGATCCGACCGGAGCTGGCGTCCCAGGCGCTCGTGTTCACGCGGACAACATAGGCACCAAGATTCGCACCACACTGACGAGCCTTGGCGACGGCGGCTTCACATTTTCCAGCCTTCCGCCGGGGGCCTACCAATTGTCGGTGGAAGCTCCTGGATTCAAGAAGGCAGTCGCCTCCAACGTGGTCGTCCACATCGGCGATACCGCGCGTGCCGACATTCAGTTGGAAGTGGGAAATGTCTCGGAAAGCGTAGACGTGATCGGCAGCGCAATTCTGGTGACACCCGACAGCGCGGCCGCAGGTACGGTGATGACGAACAAGGAGTACGACACATTACCGCTCGCCGCCAGTTCGCGGGCGCGTATTCCCACGGATTTCGCCCTGTTGACGCCGGGCGTGCTAGGCGGGCAGCAGCGGCCCGGCGGGTCGGTCAGCGCCACGACCAGCCTTTCGGTCGATGGCAGCCAGCAGATGCGCACGGATATTCTTGTGGACGGCATGTCCGCCGGCCAGTTTCAGCAGTTCGGATCGTTCACCGAGCTGGCAGTGCCCGTGGATGCCGTACAGGAGTTCAATCTGATCAAAGGCGCTTTCTCCGCGGAGTACGGCTACGTCCAAACGGCAGTTGTCAGCTTTAGCCTAAAGTCTGGCACCAACCAATTCCATGGAAGCCTTTTCGAAAACTTCCGCAACGATGTTCTTAATTCACGGTCGTTCTTTGAAGGGAACAGGCTGCCATTCCGGCACAACAACTTTGGCGGCACCGTCAGCGGACCTGTGTGGATCCCGAAAGTGTACAAAGGCCGGGACCGCACGTTCTTCATGGTTTCGTCGGACAATTCGAGATTCCGCGGCGCTTCGCAGATCCGGCTTTACACGTCGCCGCCCATTGAATTCCTGAATGGCAACTTTTCGAGTTTGCGAACAGCTTCCGGCGCCCCGCGAATCATCTACGATCCAGCGACGACGGTAGTCGATGCAAACGGCGTCGCGACCCGGCAGCCTTTCGTGGGCAACGTGATTCCACGCGCGCGCATGAGTCGCATTTCCCAACAGGTGGCCGCGCTCATTCCTGCGCCGAACCGTCCGGGGCAGGACGCCAACTTCGTCGGCCGCGGCGGCGCGGCAATTTTCGACAACACCTTTCTCAACATCAAGATTGACCACCGCTTCAACGACAAGCACAGCATCTCTTCATCCGCAAACCACACGCAACTGCCTCGCCAGTCGTACGACAACCCTTACGAGAACACTCCCCTGCTGACCGGCCTCAATCAGAACATTGGCAGCAAGAATTTCCGCCTCGCGCACGACTGGGTGATCAACCCGGGCACCCTCAACCACTGGCAATTCGGGTTCAACCGGTTCGTGAACGGCAGCGCCAGCTACAGCAAGGGCGAAGGCTGGCCGGAAAAGCTGGGGCTGAGAGGCGTCGGTGGCGACGGCAGCATGCCGGTGTTCACTTTCAGCTCGGACAACTATCCCAAGATGGGCCTCGAGCGGTGGGACTCCGACGTGGAAGAAAACATGATGATGCGCAATAACACCACCTTCATTCGCGGCAAGCACAATATCAAGGTTGGTTTCGAAGCCCGGCGGCAGTGGTGGAAGCCTCGGCGCTGGCGCAATCAGGCGGGAACATTCACTTTCAGCTTCCGGGAAACCGCGCTGAACGCGAGCTCGAGCACAGGAAATTCTTTCGCCAGCTTCCTTTTGGGCTATGTGGATACAGCCAATATCAGCACGCCGCTGCACGTTGCATCCGCGCGGCCCTACTACGCCGGATACGTTCAGGACGATCTCAAGCTGACCCCAAGGCTGACGTTGAATCTTGGGCTGCGATACGATCTCGATCTTCCACCGTACGAGCAATACGACCGCGCCTCGACCTTCAGCCTCGATGCGCCAAATCCCGCCGTGGGGAACAGACCCGGCGCGCTCGTCTTCCTTGGCAAAGGAGCCGGCCGCTACGGTTCCCGCACCTTCGAGGAAACCTATTATAAGGCGATCAACCCACGCCTTGGTCTTGCGTACCAGGTGCGGCGCGCCACCGTGCTTCGACTGGGATACGGCATCAGCCATTCATCGCATTTCCTTCTGAACGACCACATGGGCTTCTCCACGACGCAGAATTTCGACACTCTCGATCAGGGAAACACCCCAGCCTTCCTGCTGGATAATGGGATGCCCACGAATTGGCCGCGCCCGCCATTCCTGAACCCGGCTTTCGGCAACAACAACAATGTCAGCGCCGTCATCCGTGACGATTCGGCCCGCATGCCGCTGACTCAGAACTGGCGGCTCGACATCCAGCGCGAACTGCCCGGCGGCACGGTGCTGGAGTTGGCCTACGTCGGCACGCGAGCCACGCACCAGACTGCCGCGCTCAGAAACGTGAACCAGGTGGATGCGAGCTACCTCGCGCTTGGTTCGGTGCTCAACGCTAATATCAACTCGGCCGCCGCGCGCCAGGCGAATATTCCTATCCCTTATCCTGGTTTCAACGGAACCGTGCGGCAGGCCCTGCGACCCTACCCGCATGTGCTCAATGTGGCCACGCGGCAGGACAAGTTGGGATCTTCGGCGTATCACTCATTCCAGACAAAAGTTCAAAAACGATTCGCTTCCGGGCTGCAATACCTCGTGTCGTATACGTTTTCTAAGCTGATGACCGACATTCCCGCTTCGCTCGAACAGCTTCCTGGTTCGCAGATTCAGGATGCCGGGAACCGGCGCGTCGAATGGGCGATTGCACCGTTCGATACGCCCCACAACTTCTGGTTCAGCGCAATCTATGAGCTGCCCTTCGGCACTGGCAAGCGTTTTCTAAATCAGAATGCCGTGCTAAACCACTTGCTCGGAGACTGGTCTGTCTCAGCGGTGGTGAACTATCAGAGTGGCTTGCCGTTGCGCATCACCCAGAGCAACCGGTTGTTGTTGTTCAACTCGTCGCAGCGACCCAACCGCGTACTTGGGCAGGCGGCTCGTAATGACATCACCTACAATGAATTCGACCCGGCCATTCACCGCCTCTTCAATCCCGCGGCCTTTGTCGATCCCGGCGCTAACAGTTTCGGCAACGCAGCGCCCCGCTTGAGCGATGCGCGCGGCTTTGGAATCCGCAAAGAGGATATCGCGCTTCGTAAGAACATGCGATTCACGGAGCAACTGGGCCTAGAGTTCAACGTTCAGGTGTTCAACCTGCTCAACCGCCCGCACTGGGGCCTCGCCAACGACAGCATCAGCTCTTCGGATTTCGGGAAGCTGACCGCGGCCGGACCAGGTCGATTCGTGCAATTAGGTTTAAAGTTGCATTTCTAAGTGAATGTCGCCATGAACTGCTCGAGACGGACATTTCAATTCGCTATCGGCCAATTCGCGTCGTCGCTGATCGCACAAGCGCAGAACAGCTCCGCGGTGAAGCACTCCATCGTCTACAAGGAAGCGGGCCGGTTCGGTGGCTGGCCGGCTAACCATGGGATCTGGAGCTGGGGCGACGAAATCGTCGTGGGCTTTCGCTCGGCTCACTTCAAGGTGATGCCGGTTGGACACGCACGCGATCCGGAAAAGCCGCAGGATGAATACCAGGCGCGGAGCATCGACGGCGGTAAGACGTGGAGCATCGAGAAACCGCGGGAGCTATTGCGGCCCGAGAACGGCGGAAAGGCGCCAGTGGACTGCCCGGGCAATATCGACTTCTCCGGCCCCAACTTTGCACTCATGTGCCGTGCATCCGGCGACATTCCTCCCTCACGGTTCTACTATTCCACGGACCGGTGCCGTACCTGGAGAGGTCCCTATAACCTGCCGTTGTTTGGCCAGCCCAGAATCATGGCCCGGACCGACTACCAGGTCGAGTCCAAGAACGAGATGTCCATGTTTCTGACCGCCGCAAAGCGCAATGGAAAAGAGGGGCGAGTATTCATGGCCAGCACTAAAGATGGCGCCAAGACGTGGGATTTTGTCTCATGGATTGGTCCGGAGCCCGACGGTTTCTCCATCATGCCTACCTCGGTCCGGCTCTCGAAAACGCGTATCCTCACCACGCTGAGGCGAAAAGAGGGCGCCGATCACTGGATCGACGCCTGGGTCACAGACGACAACGGCGCTACATGGCGCTTCCTCAATCGCCCGGTCCCATCGACGGGTGGATCGGTGGGAAATCCTCCGAGCCTGCTCATGTTGAAGGACGGGCGGCTGGCTCTCATCTACGGCTACCGTTCGGCCCCCTATGGCATCCGCGCGCGACTCAGCAGCGACAACGGCCTGAGTTGGAGTGAGGAGATCTTGCTGCGCAACGATGGAGGCTGCTGGGACCTCGGCTACCCGCGTAGCGTTCAGCGGCCCGACGGCAGGATCGTGACCGTGTACTATTACAACGATGGCCCGGATCAGGAACGCTACATCGCCGCGACTATCTGGGATCCGCCGCCGGGATTCTCGAACAAGCCTAGGAGATCTTGAACAAGATGAATTTCAAATCACTGGTCTGCGTGTGCGCTCTCGTCATCACTATCCCGCTCAGCGCGCAGCGTTCCTTTTCTACGAAAAATGTCGTGGTTTTCCAGGAGGCCGGCCGCTTCGGTGGATGGCCCGCCAATAGCGGCATGTGGGCTTGGGGTAATGAGATTCTGGTTGGTTTCAGCCTGGCTTACTTCAAGAACGTCGAACGCGGCCACGCCGTCGACCCCGATAAGCCTTCGGTTCTTCGTTTCGCGCGCAGCGTTGACGGCGGTGAGACCTGGAAGATCGAAGAGCCGTCTTTCCTGACGCCCGAAGGCAAGGAACGGGAGCCGGGCGATAGTCCGGGTGGATTCGATTTCACGCATCCCGACGCAGCCGTAGCCTTTCGGATGGTCTCGAGCCGTGTGGGATATTCGCGCTATTACTACTCGAGCGACCGCGGAAGGAACTGGCAGGGCCCCTACAAGCTGCCTACCTACGATCGCACCGGCATCGCCGCGCGCACCGATTACATCGTGAATGGTAAGCACGACCTGATGGCCTTCATCACCGCACACAAAGTGAACGGCCGCGAAGGACGGGTATTCGCAGTGCGGACCACAGATGGCGGAAAGAATTGGAATTTCGTCTCCTGGATCGGTCCTGAACCGAACGGTTTCTCCATCATGCCCTCGTCACTCAGGATCTCGAAGTCTCGAATTCTAACCACACTTCGCCGTAAAGAGGGCGATCAGCATTGGATCGACGCCTGGGTGACTGATGACGACGGCGCGACGTGGCGGTTCCTCAACCGTCCTGCTGCGTCCACCGGCGGGTCTGTCGGTAATCCTCCAAGCCTGATCCAGTTGAAGGACGGTCGGCTTTCATTGATCTACGGCTACCGTTCCGCGCCGTACGGCGTTCGTGCGCGGCTCAGCAGCGACAAGGGGGGCACGTGGGGCGACGAAATGGTCCTGCGCAACGACGGAGGCTGCTGGGACCTGGGTTACGTGCGATCCATGCAACGGCGGGACGGTAAGATTGTCGCCGTCTACTATTTCAACGATGCCGCCAATCGCGAGCGCTACATCGCCGCCACCATCTGGGATCCGGGAACCGGTATGGCGCCGGCTGGGCTGCCATCAGGGGAGTAGTGGACATTGTGCACAAACTGTTTCCGCGTGGGTTTCACATCAGCGGCTGCCGTAATTCTTTCAGTCGCCGGTAGTGCCGAATCTCAACTTCCGCGCGCCAGGATTCGTCCGTCGGTTGTCCGGCTGGCGCCCAACGGCCAGCAGCAATTCCGCATATCGGCAATGATGGCCCGGCTAGAGGCCGCCACTACGGTCCATAACGTGAAATGGTCCGTCAACGACGTGTTCGGTGGCAATCCCGAGTTCGGCACCATCGATGCAAGCGGGCTATATCGGGCGCCCGCCAAGACGCCCGTGCCTAGCGAGGTTCGCATTGGGGCCGAGGTTGAGGGCGTGGCGAACCGGCATGTCTGGGCGACGGTGACGATGGGGAGCGGCAGGCCATCTTACCGGCTGGTGCGAAGTTGGGGCGAGCCGGTCCAGAAGCTGGAACGGCTTCGTAGCCCACACGGGTTGACCATCAGCCGCAACGGCGACGTAATCGTTGCGGATGAAGGCAGCCATCGCGTCATCCGTTACTCGGCGGAAGGAAAATTCCTGGGCGAGGTCGGTTACGGGTTTGGCCGAGAGCCAGGCCAATTCACCAAACCACGTCATGCGGCCGTGGACGCGGAAGGCCGGATCTGGGTGAGCGACGAAAAGTCGGACCGGCCGCGCTTGCAGGTGTTCAGCCCCGACGGGGAGTTCAGCCGAATTCTCGCCGAGAAAGGAACCGGGCCGGGAATGCTGCTTCGCGCGCACGGCATGCAGTTTGATCGCGAGCAGCGGCTCTTCGTCGTGGACGTCGATAACGCCAGAGTCAATGTCTACGACCGCTCGGGCAAGTTTCTCTCAGACTGGGGCAAGGATGGGCTGTATCCAGGTGAATTCAACGCAGCTCACGGTCTTTTTATCGATCCAAACGGGGACGTTTTTATCTCCGGATACTACGGACCGATTCAGAAATTCACGGCTGTGGGGAAATTCCTTCGTGCGTTCGGGTACGGAGAACCGCCGGACGGTCCGGTTCATTTTCACGCGATCGGGGGCGACCGATGGGGCAATGTTTACGTGACAGTACGGAATCTCGGGCATCGACCGAACGAAGTCAGCATCATCAAGTACAACAATAACGGAGACTTCGTCACTAGCTGGCGCCTCTCCAACGTCGACCGCGAAGTAAATTGGGTTGCGACCGACGATCGCGGCCTGGTTTATGCAGCCTACGACAGCAAGTCGCATGTAGGGGTTGAGGTGTTTCAGGCCAAATGAGAAGCGGCCGCTGATATACCATCTTCACATCGTTCGCGGCGTTCCAGCCCAAGCTGATCGGCAGGATTGGTCAGACACTGACGGCCGTAGCCGGCGGCGCCCGGTTTCGTGTTGAAACTCGCCACAGCACGCTGAAGCGCGCTTAACCGTTGGGCCACTTCAAAATGTTCGAATCAATGGACCGGCAGTGTGCCAGTGATGTAGGTCGAGGCGTACCGCGGCACGCCGTTGCGGCCGCCCAATGGATTCTGACGCATCACCCGAAACGCCACCGCGGCGCCCGCCTTCAATGTCGATTGGACCTTCCTGATATCCTCCACCGAGCTCACCGGCGTCCGATTGATGGACAGGATCACGTCATTCGGGCGGAGCCCGATCTCGCCGGCGAAGGAGTCTTCCTGAATTCGCGTGACCACAACTCCGCGACCCTCTTCAACCTTCATCTCTTCGCGTTCTTCGGCGTTCAAACCTCGAACATAAATGCCGAACTTCACCTCGGACCCCTCGTCCTTGACCGGCTCATCCTCCTTGCGGAAGCGTGAAAAACGTGGGTCCTTCGCGAACACCTCGGCGCGATCCTTCACGATGACGTCGAAATCCATCTTCTTCCCCGCCCTGTCCGCGGTAATCTTGAGCGTGTTGCCGATTGGAGTCTCCGACACGCGACCCACCAGATCATCGCCATCCTTGATCGCTTTGCCGTTGATCGCGACTATGATGTCTTCCGGCTTGATGCCGGCCTTTTCGGCGGGCCCTCCCGGTTCCACGGTCTCGACCACTACACCGTTCTTCGTCCCCAACGCCCGCAGCAGCTCCGCTTTCTCCTGATTGCGGCCCCAGCCGATCCCAATCGAGCCGCGTGTGACACGGCCGTGCTTGGTGATCTGGTTATAGACCTTTACCGCTGTGTTGACCGGCAATGCGAAACCGATTCCCTGATAGCCGCCACTTTGCGTGGCGATCATTGTGTTGACACCGATCACTTCACCTTTGATGTTAAGCAGGGGTCCGCCGGAGTTACCCGGGTTGATCGCCGCGTCGGTTTGGATGAAACTTTGGAACTGCTGTCCAATCTGATTACGGCCCATGGCGGAAACAATTCCCGCCGTCACGCTGGCTTCGAGTCCAAACGGCGAGCCAATCGCCACCGCCCAGTCGCCTACCTGCACCGCATCGGAATTGCCTACCGGCGCATAGGGCAGTGACTTTCCGGCGTCAATTTTGATCACCGCCAAATCCGTCTCGTGATCATAACCGACCAGTTTAGCTTTGTATTCGGTCTGGTCGCCATGCAGCTTCACCACGATCTTGTCGGCGTCGTCGACTACATGGTGATTGGTGATGATGTATCCCTTTGGGTCAACCAGAAAGCCAGAGCCGGTGCCCTCGCGGCGAAAACCTCGCGGCATCTGGTCCGGCGAGGGTCCGCGGAAAAAGCGGCGGAATAGCTCCATGCTATCTTCATCTTCTTCACCCTCTTGAGGGGAGGGCCGTCGTTTGCGATCCTGCGGTTGCTGGCGAGCCTGTTGCTGCTTGCCGTCATACTGTGTTGACACATGGACCACCGCCGGCTCCATCTTCTTAGCCAGTGCCGTAAACTCGTTGGCGAGTTGCACCGGGTTCGGGATCGCCAATGGAGTGGCGTCGCTTACGGGTTTATCGTTCTTGTCCGCCAGGACGCCCGTGTTGAGCACTGTCCCAATGACGATGCCCACGGCCAGCGTGGCTACCATGAGGGTCACACTCAAAATCTTTTGTTCGCGTAATTTGCTCATCCAAGACATACTTCGATCCTCTCCAAATACTACTTCAATTTTAGAACGAAAACTCCAATGCGAAACGGGCCACCTGTCTCTATGGATGCAAAACCGCCGCGGAAGGTTTAGATTCAACCACAAGCACAGCGGCCAGAATCAACGCCGCGCCCATCCATGCGGCCGGAGTCAGGGTTTCACCAGTGACCAACCAAGCTGTCGCGGACGCCGACACAGGTTCGGCGCTGAAAATGAGCGCCGCGCGCGTCGCGCTGGTGTATTGCTGGGCCCAGGCTTGCACCGTGTAGGCTAGCGCCGTGCAGAGCAGACTCGTGACCGCCAAGGCCCCAAAAAGACGCGCGCTGGGGCGCCAATACAAATTCTCCAGCACGGGGGCCGCCGCCAGAGAGATTACCGCCGCCACAGCCGTCTGTACCAGACTGAGAGGAATCGCGCTGGTCCGCGGAGCCCAATAGCCCATCGTCAGGATGTGAGCGGCAAACGCCACGGCGCATCCGACTGTCAGCAGGTCACCACGGTTCCAGGTATGGGATCCCGAAGGCCATGTCATAAAAGCCGTGCCAGCAATTGCCATTCCAGCCGCTATCCCCTCGACGAATCGAGGCACGCTACGATAGACGATCGAGCCAAGCAAAGGTACCAACACCACATTCAACGCCGTTAGGAACGCTGACTGCGAAGGGGTCGTGTACCGCAAACCCACTGTCTGCAAGGCCATGGAGAGGAACAGCCACCACCCAGCCCAAAACCCTCCCCGAAAACCGGAGCGAGAGATGGAGAACAATTCATTCTGGTAGATCGCGAAAAGCACGATGGCCGCGAGGCTGAACCGAACCCCCAGGAACAGAAGTGGCGATGCATCCATCAACGCTGATTTCACGATCGTGAACGAAGTGCCCCAGATCAGAGTCACGCCTAACAGCGCAGCTTCCGCGGTTCGTGATTTCACACCGCCAGCGCCGCCCTCGGATCAACGTCCCGCATCAGCAGGCACAAGGTCAAGAAGATCCTGCGCAGCCCCAGCTCCCGGCCTTCGGCGTGAAACCACTCGTTCGGCGTATGTGCTCCGCCGCCCTGCCCACCGGCTCCGATGGACACCGCCTGCATTCCCATCGAAAGCGGAACATTGGCATCCGTGGACGCGCAGTCGAGGTGCGCGCGAATCCCGAGGTGGGCATCTACAGCTCTTAGATGTGTGAGTATCGTGGCGTCTTCAGCGATCTGCCCTCCGGGCCGTGACCCGATTTCGCGAATCTTCGCAGTGACCCGTCCCGTGCTGGCGCGGTCGTTCTCCATCTCCATGGCGTGTTCGATCGAGGTTGTCAGAAACGTGACCATCTCTTCGAGCCGCAGCGGATGCTCGCTCCGCAAGTCCACCTTGGCCCTGGCGTGCGTAGGGATCGAGTTCACGCTCGTCCCGCCGTCGATCACTCCAAAGTTGAACGAGCACCGCACGGCCGGAGGCGGCGTATGATGCTCGCAAAACAGTGCAACGGCGCGGCTCAGCGCGTGGACCGGGTTCGGAACTCCATGGTCGCTCCAGGAATGGCCGCCAGGTCCGGTGAACGTGATCTCAAACCGCCTGGAAGCCAGCGCGCGCGTTGTGATGTGATCGGTGGCCGGTCCATCCAGGACTACAAACGACGCGATTTTCGAAGCCAATCCCGCGGGCCGGCAAAGATACCGCATGCCGCTTAGATTCCCCTCGCCCTCTTCACCGACATTGGCCACCATCAGCAGCGGCAGCGGCGTCTCGAGTAATGCTGAGTTGCAACGGATCGCCTGCGCCGTCGCCAACAGGGCCGCTAGCCCCGCGCCGTTGTCCGAAACGCCGGGTCCCTGGAAAGAGCCATCCCGCCCCAGCCGGATGTCCTCCGGAGCCAGCGGCTCGAGCACCGTGTCCAGGTGCGCCGTCAGCGCAACCACCGGCCGCTCTCCCGCGGGTTGCACCTGGCAGAGCACGTTGCCGGCCTTGTCGAGCCTCGCCTCACATCCCATCGTGCGGAACTGTGACACCATCCATTCGGCGCGACGCTGCTCCTGAAATGTTGGCGCGGCGATCCGGCACAACTCCAGGTGCTTTTCCTGAATCCAGCGTTTCTCCGCTGCCAGCCAGGCGAGAGCTGTTGCGATTGCGGGTTCCTCGGCCAATAAAGCCACCGACCGCACGTGCGCGGGTTCCGGTTTGGCGAGGAAAGTTGTGGCCATGCCTGAAGTTTCAGTGTATCTCGGGGGCCTTCGGCTTACCTCTCCAAAATCACGACCGCCATCGCCATCTGCGCCGTGTGTGTCATGGAGAGATGGATCGCCCGGGCGCCCAGAGCCTCCGCGAACTCGGCCGCCTTACCATGTAACTTCAGAATCGGCCGGCCGCCTGGGAGGTTCGCAACTTCAAGATCCCGCCAGGTCACACCCAACCGCCAACCGGTGCCGATTGCCTTCATACCGGCTTCCTTGGCCGCGAAGCGCGCGGCGTAGCGTTCGAACCGGTTCGCCTTCCGCTCCACGTAGGCAATCTCGCCCGATGTGAAAATGCGTTGCACAAACCGGTCACCATAGCGCTCGACGGAAGCTTGAATCCGGGCGACTTCGGCGAGGTCCACGCCGGTTCCGACAATCACAGGTGGGCTCCCGTGATGGTGAGACGGCCGTGTTTGACGCCCTTGGTGCTGATCAAAGCATCGGCGATCCGGCGCACCTCGCCGGCTTTTCCCTTCACAACCAGGACTTCGAGGCAGTTGTCATGATCGAGATGGACGTGGAGAGTTGAAAGGACCTGGTGGTAATGGTCGTGCTGCATATCAGTCAATTTTTCGTTGAGCAGGCGGACGTGATGATCGTAAACGAGCGTCACCGTCCCGACCACAGGACTGTCGGGGCTCTCCCACGCCCGCTCCACCAACTCGTCGCGGATGAGGTCGCGGAAGGCTTCCGAACGGTTGGTGTATCCCCGCTGCTCGATGAGCCGGTCGAACTTGTCCAGCAGTTCCGAATCAATGGCTACACCGATGCGGCTGAGTTCACTCATGGATGTACCTGCCAGAGTACCGGAGGCGAAGCCAAGAAGGCAATGAAGCGAACCCAGTATAGGGAACCGAAACAAAAGAAACGAATTGGAGTTGCCACCGGCAGGGTCGTGTGTTACGCTGAGGATCGGACTTCGTCGCCGGGTGGGGCAGGCGGTTGCCTGCACGAACTCCATACCTGCCGTAACAATGAACCTCCGTTCCATCTTCAGTTTGTTCTCGTCTGACCTTGCCATCGACCTCGGGACGGCCAACACGCTCGTCTTTGCCAAAGGGCATGGAATTGTCGTAAACGAGCCGTCGATTGTCGCTATCAATAAGAACACCGGTGATGTGGAGGCGGTCGGACGCGAGGCCAAGGAAATGCTAGGCAGGACGCCCGGCAACATCGTTGCGATCCGGCCGATGAAAGACGGTGTAATCGCCGACTTCAAAGTTACCGAGCGAATGCTGAATTACTTTATTCAGAAGGCGCACGGGCGGAAGATGCTGGTGCATCCACGCATTGTGATCGGAGTACCGAGCGAGATCACGCAGGTGGAAAAACGCGCGGTGATCGATTCCGCCTACCGGGCCAAGGCGAGCGAGGTGCACTTGGTGGAACAGGCGATGGTTGCGGCGATCGGCGCCGGCCTGCCAATCACCGAGCCCTCCGGAAACATGGTGGTGGACGTCGGTGGCGGCACGACGGATGTCGCCGTGATTTCGCTGTCCGGTATCGTATATTCACGGTCTGTTCGTGTGGCTGGTAATGAGATCGACGAAGCGATTATGCAATATTTGAAACGTAAGTACAACCTGTTGATCGGCGAGCGGACGGCCGAGCAGATCAAAATACAGGTGGGTTCCGCGTATCCGCTGGAGCGGCCGTTGACGCTGGAGATTAAGGGACGGAACCTGATCGAGGGCGTCCCGAAGACGCTGACGGTCAATGACGGTGAGATCCGGGACTCGATCTCGGAGTGCGTTGCCACGATCCTGAACGCGATTCGCGTGGCGCTGGAGCGGACCCCGCCCGAGTTGAGCGCGGATATCAGCGACCGGGGGATTGTGCTGACTGGTGGAGGTGCGCTATTGAAGAATCTGGACAAGCGCATACGGGAAGAGACCGGGTTGCCGGTTTCGATCGCCGAGGATCCGCTGGCGAGCGTGGTTCTGGGGACTGGAAAGATGTTGTCGGATTTCAAACTCTTGCGTCGCATCGCGATTGAATAATGCTTAAAGCCTAGTGCTCAGGTGCCCTAGCCCGGGCTTAACCCACACTTCGCTTAAGAGCGAGGCCATGGAGATTTTCCTTAACCGCTACCGGAACATCACGGTGCTGGCCGTAGTGATGATCGGGCAGTTGTTTCTGCTCGCCTATCAGGTCAAGACCCGCCAGGACGTACGGTTGATCCGCGTTTGGGCCGTGAGTGGCATTCTGCCTCTCGCGCGAATAGTCGACTTGGTGCGCGACAATACCATTGGCCTGCTCGATGACTATTCCGATCTGTGGCGGGCCAAGGAGGAGAACCTCCGTCTTAAGAAGTCACTGGATGATCTGAAGCTCGAGAATCAGTTTTTGAAAAATGAGCTGGAGACCGCGGATCGGGGAAAATCGCTGTCCCTGTTTCAGGCGCAGATCCAGTCGCGGACAGCGGCGGCGCGGGTCATTGCAAGGGGAACGGGCACGGAGTCCAAGGTTGTGTGGGTGGACCGGGGATCACGCGATGGAGTAGCAAGGGGCATGGCGGTGATTACTCCGGATGGGATCGTGGGGAAGGTGAGCGGCGCCTATCCCGGGAGCTCGCAGGTGATCCTGATTACGGACCCTAGCTTTGCAGCCGGTGTGGTCTCGCAGAAGCATCGCGTGCACGGAACGCTCAAGGGACAAGGTCACAGCGTTTGTTCGATTGAGTACATTCAGAACGAGGAACCTGTCGAAGCCGGGGAATGGTTCTATACATCCGGGGACGACAAGATTTTTCCGAAGGGGCTTCGTGTCGGTCAGGTAAGTGTCGCGCGACAAGGGAAAATGTTCTTTCGCGAGGTGTTTCTGGCTCCGAGCGGATTGCAGGGAGGTATGGAGGCTGTGCTGATCGTTCTGGACGGCGTTCATGAGGCGATTCCGGACAATCCGGAAGTCACGGCGAGTCCCGAGCTGCATCTGCTGAAACCACCACCGCCCGATTCGAAACTCGGCATGGAAGCCAACCATGTGATTCGGGGTGTCTTCTCGACAGATGCGGACGACATTCTGGATCGATATAAGAGAATTGGCGCGGCACAGGGGCACGAATATGGCGCCGGTAGTGTGCCGAACTTTAACATTAATCCCGCCCCCCCGGCGGCCGGCGCGAGGCCTGAGCGATGACGGAACTATCGGACCGGATGCTGGGCATGCGCGGGCGTTCCCGCAAATACCAGCTTCGTCCTTTGGTTCTGCTGCTAGTACCTGTGGCGTCGATTCTCTTTCAGGTGTATACGCCGCTCTTTTGGGGCTTCTTCTCGTTTCTGGAGCTGCCGCTGCTGGTGACTGTATATTTTTCCCTGATGCGCCGCGATCCGGCCATGGGCGCGCTGATTGGATGCGGCATCGGATTGGTGCAGGATGCTTTTTCGTCCAATCCGTTGGGGGTCTTCGGCATGGTGAAGACTCTCGTCGGATTCTTCGCGGCCCATGTGAGTGGGCTCTTCGACGTGGAGAACGCGGTAATCCGCTTCGGCCTGGGGTTCTTCTTTTTTCTTTTTCACCAGTTCTCTTATTGGGTGCTGGTACGGGCCTTGCTAGGGCAGACGCCGCCGTTCGATTTTCCGCAGGCGATGCTGTTCGGGCTTCTGAACGCGGCTGTGGCGGCTCCATTGTTCGGGCTCCTGGATAGACTATAAGAAGCCAGACTATAGGAAGGACACGAAACCACTTTTGCCTCCGAACGCGCCACCCGACCACGAAAGCGAGAAGGAACGGCAGGCGAAGCTCGTCCTCCGCGACGACACCAAATTCGCCAGTGGACGCATCGCGTTCTTCCAATACTTTTGCGTGGCGGTGTGTCTCTATCTTGTTTCCGGTTTCTGGGTCCTCCAGGTCCAGAACGAAGAGTACTATTGGGATCTCGCCCAGAAAAACAGGATTCGCTCCTCGCCCATTCTGGCGCCGCGAGGGAAGATCCTCGACCGCGACGGGCGGGTGATTGTGGACAACCATTCCTCGTTTGGGCTCAACCTGCTTCGGGATAACCTCAAGGTCGAAAACATCCCGACAATCTGCGAAGGGCTCGAGGTCGATTGCGATGACGTGCTCGAGCGCTTCCGCGCCTTCGATCGGCGGAATCCCAAGCATGCGCCGTTTCCTTTTAAAGAGGAGCTGCATTCGGCGCAACTCGCGTTCGTCGAAGCCCATCGCGGTCAGGATACCTTCCCCGAAATGGAAATCGAGATGCGGCAGCAGCGGCTTTATCCGCGGGAGGGGCTGGCCGCGCATGTCATCGGCTATACCGGCGAAGTCAGCGAGGCGGAGTTGGATTCAGCCGAATTCGCCCGGTTCAAGCAAGGGGATACCATCGGAAAGGCCGGAATCGAGCGCCAGTACAACGACTTGCTGATGGGCATCGACGGCCAACGCAGGGTTGTCGTTGATCACCGTGGGATCGAACGGGAGGTGATCGACAAGAAGGAGGCTGTGTCTGGAAAAACCATCCGGCTTACCATCGATCTCGATCTTCAGGCTGTGGCCGAATTAGCCATGGAGAACCGCCGGGGCGCGGTCGTCGCGCTCGACCCACGAAACGGCGAGGTGCTTGCCATGGTCAGCCGTCCGTCCTACGATCCGAATAAATTCGTCGGCCGCATTCGCCGCAAAGACTGGGACGAGATCCGCAACGATCCGGCAAACCCATTGTTGGACCGCACGATTCAAGCCCAATTAGCTCCCGGTTCGACATTCAAGCCGATCGTAGCGCTTGCGGGACTCGACACCGGAACGGTGGACGAAGGAACGGGCGTGACCTGCACCGGCGGAGAAACCTTTTACGGGACCCGCCATGGTTGTCACCTAAAAAAAGGCCACGGCTATGTCTCGCTCTACCGGGGTCTCACGCACAGTTGTGACGTGTATTTCTACACTCTGGGAAGCCGATTGGGTATCGATAAGATCGCTGAGTATGCCGAGATGGCTGGGTTGGGAAGGAAGACCGGCGTTGATCTGCCCAATGAAGAAGAAGGAATCGTTCCTTCCACACGCTGGAAAATTCGGACGTTGCGGCAACGGTGGTTTGCGGGGGAGGTGATTTCGGTCGCAATCGGTCAGGGCGCCCTCACGGTGACTCCACTTCAGTTGGCGCAGGCGATTGGCGGCTTGGCCATGGGCGGGGTCTGGCACAAGCCTCATCTCCTGAAAGATCCCGCGCCCGCGCTCGATCCGCCTCGAAAAGTGGAACTCGATCAGGAGAATCTGGCGAGGGTGATTGCCGGAATGTATGGCGTGGTGAACGATGGCGGCACCGGGGCCCGGTCAAAATTGCCCGGCCTCGAAATGTGCGGAAAGACCGGAACGGCCCAATTGACCTCGAACAAGTTGCGCAAGGCTATTATGGAGAACCGCCGAAAAGGTATTCCGCAGGAGATCCTGCAGGACAACGCATGGTTTGTGGGGTTTGCTCCCCGGAATCATCCGGAAATCGCCGTCGTCGCGTTGCACGAAGCCGGACTGCATGGCGATCGCGCGGCTCCCATCGTTCGGGATGTCATCAAAGCCTATTTCGATAAGAAGAATCGCAAACTAGCGGAGCCTGGTCTGGCTTCACCGAAGAACCCGCGTCCAGGACCGCTTGCTTACACGCGCGGCTCGGTTCTGAGCAGCGACCGTGAGGGAGCGATCACCGGAAAGGCAGGTCGTTGAACATGGGAGGCTACCGGTCTCTTCGCGACCTCGATTGGGGGCTGCTGGTGATTACCCTGACCATCTGCGCCCTGGGCATTCTGCAGATCTATAGCGCCACGCATGGGACCAAGTTCGGGAACATCTGGTGGAAGCAAGTGCTTTACGTCACGGTTGGTCTCGGATTGCTTTGGCTGATCGCCAATATCGACTACCACACTCTGTTGGGCCAGGTCCCCGTGCTTTACGTGGGCTTAATTGTGTTGTTGTTCGCTCTGTTGTGGATCGCAACGCCTGTATTCGGAGCTCGAAGCTGGATTCCGTTGTTCGGAGGCTTTCAATTTCAAGTATCGGAATTCGGCAAGTTGGTGATAATATTACTGGTAGCGAGATATTTGACAAACTTGAGAAGGGACCACTTGGGTGGCCGGGAGTTATTGAAACTAAGTGGCTTAGTTGCCATTCCCATGGCCCTGATTCTGAAGCAGCCCGATTTCGGGACGGCCATGACTTATCTGGCTATTCTTGGAGTTGGTGTATTTCTGGCAGGGTTGCGGTTGAGGCACATCCTGATAGTCGCTGTCGTGGCAGTCGTGATTCCGGTGGTTGTTTACCGATTCGACTTGCTCTTGGAGCATCAGAGAGCCCGGTTGGTAAGTTTTCTCGATCCGGAGGCGGACCCTCGCGGGTCGGGATACCAGGTGATCCAGTCTAAGATCGCGATCGGCTCGGGCGGAATGTGGGGCCGCGGCGTGAGCCAAGGTTCTCAAACCCAATTGCGGTTTTTGCCAGTTCCCCACACGGATTTCGTAATGGCGACCTTCGCCGAAGAGCATGGGTTTGTCGGAGTGGTTGCGGTACTTGGGCTTTATATGTTATTGCTGCTACAGATCGTCCAGAATGCGCAGACCGCGCCAGATCGGGCTGGCATGTATATCTGCATGGGAGTGGCGGCGCTGTTACTCGTTCACCTGATGGTGAATGTGGGAATGGCCGTCGGGCGAATGCCCGTAACCGGCATCCCGCTGCCGCTGATGAGTGCCGGCGGTTCGAGCATGTTAACGACGTTTTTGATGCTGGGGCTGGTGCATAATGTACGGCTCCGGCGGTTTGTAAACTAAGCGCTGCTCCGATAACAAAAGAGGGGCGGCGCTGGACAAAATTACGGAAGCGGCTATCTCCAAGGAGGCTCATCTGGGGCGCCGGACGAACGGCATCCCGGGCCACAGGCCGATGACAGCTTCGCCGCGGTGGAAAGGTTTCAGGTCGACATTGGTGACCTCTCATACGCTCGGAAGCTTCAAGCCCTGCGTTGCTACGATCTCTCTCCGCCCAGACTATCTGTCTCCCTCCCCTCCAGGATGGCCCGCTTCAGAAGCGGAGCCCGTTGATGACCAAAGAGCTGGTGATTTCAGCCAACCGACACGAAACAAAGCTGGCGGTTCTCGAAGACGATCAACTCGTTGAGGTTTACTTCCAGCGATCTAATGAGTATTCCCTAGTCTCAAGCATTCATAAGGGCAAAGTGACACGTGTCCTTCCCGGCATGCAGTCCGCCTTTGTCGAACTCGGTCTCGAACGTGACGCTTTCCTATACGTCTCGGACTTCTTCGAGGAGAGCGGGGAGGACTACGAGCGCATCAGCACCGGGGATGATCGCGGACGCCGCGATCGCGACCGAGGAGGCCGTCACGAGCGCCCCGAACGCGGTGACCGGAACGATCGTCAGGCCGTCGAGCGAACCGAGTCCGCCGAGCGTCAACCCAGTCGGACCCCCGTCGAGGCGGCACAGGTTCCTCCCGCGCAGGCCGGCCTAGCGCGCGATGACAGAGATCAGGGGCGCCGCCGCCGCGGACGCCGCCGCCGTGGTGGGCGTGGAGGATTTCCTGAGGCGAAGTACGCCAGCCCTGTGGCCGAGTCAACGGTACGGGAACCGGATGCGTCGGAATCAACTGCCTCGGAATCAATTGATGCTCTGGAGCCGGCCGGCGCCACGTCCGGCACTGAGACGTTCCTCCTTCCCGGCGAATCCATCGCGAAGTATCGCCGGCCTCCTTCCGAATTGGAAAATGACGAGTCTGAGCCGGAGGCAGGGGAACAAGAGATATCCATACCGGAGGCTTCGGCGCCGGAGTCGGAGTCCGAAGAAGGCAGTCTACCGCTAATCGCGGAACCACCCCCCCTTCCACGGCGGGCGGAGGCAGATCAAGAGCCGTCCAGGGGGGAACCTGAAGAAGAACCGATGGAGGGCGCAAATCTTCTCGATGAACTGCAGCAGGAAGTGGAAGCCCTGATGGCCGCCAATCGCTCGGAAGAAGCGCATCGGCTGGCCACCGACGCATTGGCCGAACCAGACGGCTCCGAGCAATCCATAGAAGAAGAAAACGGCGGGGAGGTCGAAGAGGAACCAATTTCCGCCGAAGCGCTCGATGCCGAGCCTTCGACTATCGAGGCGGCCATGGAGGCCGAGGTACGCGAACAGCCCACCGCCCGCTATATCCAACGGGGACCGCGCCGGATACGCCGCCGCGGCCGACCGGAGCGCGGCGAGCGAAGCGGCGGAGGCGAACGCTACGAAAGTGTGCCTCGGGGCGAAGGTCAGGTCGTGACGCGCCCCGATCGCGATAAAGAAAAAAGCGCCCTGCCGTCGATCTCGGACTTGCTCAAGGAAGGCCAGGAGATCATTGTTCAGATCGCCAAGGAGCCGTTGGGTCAGAAAGGCGCGCGCATCACGTCGCACATCGCGATGCCGGGCCGCTACGTCGTCTACATGCCGACCAGCGACCACCACGGCGTCTCCCGAAAAGTGGGAAGCGATGAAGAGCGTCACCGCCTCAAACGTATCGTCCAGACCCACAGCATGGGCATGACCGGCGGATTCATTGTCCGAACGGCCGGCGAAGGCAAGTCAGAAGCTGACATCGCCGCTGACATGAATTACCTATACAATCAGTGGCTCGACATCCGAAAGAAGGCCGAAAAGCGCAACGCGCCCTGCTTGCTGCATCACGACCTGGAGTTGGTCACCCGCACCCTCCGCGACCAGGCGAGTGATCAGTTCAAGGCCGTCTGGGTGGACAACGAAGAGGTGTATGAGAATATCGTCGCGTTCCTCGAGCGGTTCCAGCCGGCCTTGGTCAATCGCGTGAAGCTCTACACGCGGGACGAGCCAATCTTCGACACCTTCAATGTCACCTCCGAACTCGAAAAAGCTCTGCGTCCAAAGGTGTGGCTCAAGTCCGGCGGCTACATTGTCATCAACCAGACTGAGGCGCTCGTTGCCATCGACATCAATACCGGCAAGTTTGTCGGCAAGTCGAACCGCCTCGAGGACACCATCGTGAAGACGAACCTCGAGGCCATCAAGGAAATCGTGCGCCAAGTCCGGCTGCGTGATCTGGGCGGCATTATCGTCGTCGATTTCATCGACATGGAAGAGAGAAAGAACCGCCAGAAGGTGATGCAGGGTCTCGAAGAAGCAATGCGCCTCGACCGGGCGCCGTACAAGATTCTCTCCTTCAATGATTTCGGATTAGTTGCCATCACGCGCCGCCGGGTCAAGCAGAGCCTCGAGAGAGCTTTGTGTGAACCCTGCCCTACGTGTGAGGGGGCGGGTTATGTCAAGAGCGTGCAGACCGTGGTCGGCGAGATTATCACGGAAGCATTCAAGCTTGCTCCATCGCTCGAAAGTCAGGACGTGATGCTGCGCGTCCATCCGGAAGTCGCCAAAGCGATCAAGGCCGCCGACCAGAACTTCCTGGCCGAGCTCGAGGACATACTCAAGAAGAACGTGATCGTGAAGAGTGATCCGCTGCTGCATCCCGAGAAGTTCGACCTCGCCTGACCTTTATGGCGTTCCGCTCACACGGCATTGTCGCGTGGGGCCTTCTCGCCAGCGCAACGTGTTTGGCGCAGGAACTCGACGTCAGTGTCCTCTCCGAGCTCCGGCGTGTGGGGCCGGACGGAGAAATCGCCGGTCCGGACCGGCTCGGCCGGCCGCGGGAAATTATCAGCCCGGCCGCCGTGCGCAGCGGCTTCACGTCGTTTTTCGTCGTTGTGCGGACGCCCAGGAACAAACCGTTCACTGTTTTCCTCGGGGAGAACCCTAACGGCGCCGTCGTTGCCTGGCTCTACAGAGTGCACTTTAAGGGTGGTTTTCCGGATCGTCTCGAGCGGGTTCTTTTGCCCGTCAACGGGACGGCCGCGGAAGGGGTCGCTGTCTACTGGCTGGATCTATACGTCCCACCTCGCGCCGAAGTCCGCAGGATTCGTGTCGAGTTGCAGGTGAACGTGGGAGAGGAATGGCGCATCGAGCCGCTCGAGATCCGCATTCAATCCGCCAGTGTCCCGCGGCCCCTCCTCCTCAAAGGAGAACTCGCGGGACACGACCAGCCGTCATCGTCGACGGCTTTTAGTACGCTTCGCACCTGGATGTGCGGCGAAACCGTAAAGGCCACAGGCGAGGGCGATCACGTCCGCTCGTTCATACGGCGCAATGCTTCGCAGGACCTGGCTATCCTGCGCAAGCTTGCTGCCGGAAAGCCGGATGCGGAATGGAAGGACAAGGTCGCGAGCGTGTTAGGCGCCTCGACCGCGAGCGCATGGTGTGGTTTGCCAGCCCCCGCAGATCCAGAGGCCTACCTGCGCGTTCGCGATCTCGCCTATCGATCCGCGGTAGACTGAAGTCTGAGCACCGAGCTCAAACAGCTCTAGCGCTGTTACGAACCTTCCCCGGAGAGATGGCCGAGTGGTTGAAGGCGCACGCTTGGAAAGCGTGTATAGGGGAAACTCTATCGAGGGTTCGAATCCCTCTCTCTCCGCCACTGTCTGAGTGGTGGAAAACAAAGAAACCGCTCCTTCCGAGTCGCGGCGGCGTAAGTAGCTGGAAGCGTTGACGGCTCTTTCTTAGCCACCCGCATAAGCAAGAGTTGCGCCCTACCGGGAATCCAAATGAACCGGCATGTAGTTCCCTTCGCAGCGGGAGGCAGGTTTCGCCTTCGCGATACGGTCGAGGGGAAGCTGTACCAATTCTGAAGAATCGGCCTTGGGCTCGGGATAAAGGTTGAGATCCAGGGCATCGGCTGCGTCGCGGATGGCCTGGGCCTCCCGCGAAGTGACGAAGCCGAGGACTTCGACGGCGCCTTCGGCGAGCTTGTGCACTTCAAACGACTGGAACAGCCGCCGGGCAAACAGGGGCGTGGATTCGTTCAAGGGAGAAAAGGTGAAGCCATAGATCTGATCGGGAAGATTGCCGAGAGGTGCGCCCTCTTGAGGTCCCGCCACCGGGGCAAGCCCCTTGCTGGAGCGGAGCGATTCCAGCTTCTCTTCGAGCTCGGGCGGAATCGTAGAAGCAAATTTCTGAGTAGGCATTTCAGGGTGGGGAGCTAATAGAGTAGCATAGCGAATGAGTGACTAGATTGTTACGGCGCTCGCCGGGATTCGCGGCGGCTGTGGTGGCGAGCCTGGCCCTAGGGACGGGAGCAGCGGCTGCCGTGTATGCCATCGCTGAAGCGGTCCTGATGCGGTCGTTTCCGGTGAAAGACGAGGCGGCACTCGTAAACGTTGCGTCCTATATGCCGAAAGTGAAAGGATTTCCCTACGGATACATGTCCGCGCTGGATGCGGCGGAATTCACAGCGCAGAAGGAATTGTTTTCCGCGTGGGCGCTGTGGATGACAACCCATGTTGCCTGGAACGATGGCGCCAAGGCGCAGCGTGTGCGAGCGCAGGTGGTGACGCCTGGTTATTTCGAGATGCTTGGCGTGCGAGCCGCTCGCGGCCGTTTGTTTGCCGCCGAGGATACCGGCGGTCTGGCCGTCGCCACGGAAGAATTGTGTGGCGACTGTATGGGCAGGACGGTGCGCATCAATGGGCATCCGTTTCAGGTGATCGGTATTGTCCCGCGCGAATTTCGAGGGTTGACCCTGCACATTCGGGCGCAGTTGTGGGCCCTCGTGGACATGCACCGAGTAGTACTGCCCACTAAGACAGACACGGATCCGACGGCGCGGCGGGATTTACGGTGGTTTCAACTAACGGCGCGGCTGAAGCCGGCAGTGTCTCAGCAAAGGGCGGAACAGGCTCTGCGCGCCACGGCCGCCGAGCTCCACCGGGCGTATCCGCAGACCAATAGAGACGTCTCCGTGGCGGTTATGCCATTGTCAGAGTGGCGTTTTTCGCCCTTCTGGAGGGCCGGTATCCTTCGTACACTCACTGTCGCCGGACTTCTCGCTGGATTGCTGCTGCTGATGTCCTGCACCAACGTTGCCGGCTTGATCCTGGCGCGAGCCGCGGAAATGCGGGAAGAGGTCGCGGTTCGGACCGCTTTGGGAGCGCTCCGGAGAACGATTGTCCTGGACATGCTCGGAGAGACACTCGTTCTCGGAATACTAGGAACGTTGGCCGGTTGGTTGATGGCTCGCCTGTCCCTGAACTGGTTTGCCGCCGGCCAGAGTGCGCTGGCGGGCCGAATGCCAGTAGATGTTGTTCTGGACCTTCGCATGTTGGGACTCATGGCTCTGCTGGGAGTCGCCTCGATACTATTTGCAGGCTTACCCGCCGCCATCGCCGCAACGCGAGGTGACCTCGGGACCGTGTTGAAGAACCGTTCCCGGGTCGGGAGCGGGGCGACTGCATTGCGCATGGCGGCAGTAGCTACGCAGGTCGCGCTGAGCTGTGTCCTGCTCTTCGGAGCCGGTCTCCTCGTCATGAGCCTGCGCAAGCAGGCGCAAGCCGATCCGGGATTCCGCTTTGATCGCGTTGTTATGGCGGACATTGACGTCTCCTTGAACCACTATTCGCACGACAAGGGGCGCATCTATTACGACACTCTGCTCGAGCGCGTGAGAGCGTTGCCAGGCGTGGCGGCTGCCGGGTTTGCGACTTCACGGCCTCTGCAGCTACAGCAGACGGCCGAACGAGTCTACGTACGGGGAAAAGAAATTTCACCAGAAGGACGGAATTGGACTACCGGCAACATCGTAACACCGGGATACTTCGATACAATCGGGCTGCCGATTTTGCGCGGACGTGCGTTGACGGAAGAGGATCGCGAGGGCCGGCCGCTGGTGATCGTAATCAACGAAGCGATGGCTAAGGAATACTTTCCTGGTGAGGATGCGCTTGGAAAAACGGTGAAGCTCAGGTCGGACCCCACCGATCGTGTGATTGTCGGGATAGCACGAGACGCGAAGTACCGGTCGATCGTCGAGGTGTCTCAGCCGTATTTCTATCAGCCGTGGCGCCAGAAGTACGTGGGCAATCTAACGGTGATGGCGCGGACCACGGGAGACCCGGATCTGCTGAAAATGCCGCTGCAGAAGCTGCTGCGCGAGATGGATGCGGATTTACCGGCCTTCGGTATGGCGACGATGCGAGAGCAGAAGTCCGAAGACACGGCGCAGGCGCGGCAACTGGCCGGACTCGCGTCGTTCGGCGGAGGGATGGCGGTCCTGCTGGCGGCTGTGGGATTGTTCGGGACAATGGTGCGGCATGTTGAGAAGCGGCGCAGAGAGATCGGACTGCGGATGGCGGTAGGCGCCGCGAGGCCGCAGGTGATCGGATGGGTGCTCAAATACGCAGCGCGGATCGGACTGGCGGGAGCACTTGCAGGCGTGCCTGCTTGCGTCGGCATGGCCAGGGTGTTGCAGACGATCCTGTTCGAAGTGCAAGTAGGGGACCTCAGAGTGAGCTTGGCGGTGGGAGTGGTGGTCGCATTAGTGGTGGTGGGAGCAGCCTGGATTCCCGCGCGCCGCGCCGCAGCAGTGGATCCGGCTGTTGCGTTGCGGAGTGAATGAGTGCTCGCGGGAGCCAACGCATGGCGCTGCCTCACATCAGGAAGACCGCCCGGGCTCGATGTGCACAAGCACATCAGCGACGGCGGGCAGAAGTTCGCGCACACGATGACGTACACGGCCGGCAACGACGTGCGCCTGCTGTACGGAGAGCGTTGGATCGACTTCGAGGTGTAAATCGATATGGTACTGGAAACCGGTCTTGCGGCCGCGAATTTTCTCGATATCCCAGACTCCTTCTACTTCCCGTGCCGCCGTCCGGATCTGATCGATGAGCGCGGGATCGGGCATGGTGTCGATCAACTCGAGGGAAGCGTCGCGCGTGACTCGCAGTCCCGTATAGATCACGATGAGACCAACGGCGAAGCCGCCGTAATGGTCAGCGGCCAGAAAGCGTGTCGGATCGGAAAGCGCCAGTGCGAGCGCTCCCATCGCTGCCATGCCGGATAGAATGTCGACGGCGTCGTTCCAAGCATCGGCTACAAGCGCGGCACTGCGGACGCGGCGGCCGAAATGAAATTTTGTGGCTGAAAGAACACTCTTCACAAGAACAGCAACGGCGAGCGGCCACATCGTATACTCCTCGGGTGCCCGCTGGATTAGAGTGACATTCCGCAGCGAGCGCAGGCCGATGAGCACTCCTGTCAGGAGCAGGATCATCCCGACGAGGAGGCCGGCCAGGGTTTCGATGCGGCCGTGACCGTAAGGATGGTTTTCATCGGCGGGCTTGGTGGCAAGCATCGTGCCGAATAGGACAATCGAGCTGGTGAGCACATCGCCCGCGAATTCGATACCGGCCGCTGTGACGGACGTCGATCCCCCGCGCCAGCCGAGAAAGATATTGAGCGCGGCGAGGAAGGCGCTCGAAGCGATGCTGATGGCGGCGAGACGCGCGGCGGTGTTCACTGGGAATCACTCATTCTATGAGATGAGAACGTGTTTTTAGCCGCGGGCTTGCCGCGGATTCGCCAATTGCTCTTCCAACCCTGGCAGCAGAAACCATTCGTGATAAACCGAGGCGAGGAAGAAGTCATGCCCGGGGAACCGGTCGGCTACGGCGAGATAGGCGGAGAAGATTTCGTCGGATGACCCCTCGCAGAAAGTTACATCCTTCAGAAAGATGGTGAGCGTGTTGCCATCTTCCGAAGGGATCGTGCGGAGTATGGTGATGTTCTTGTGCTGATCTTCGGGGACCGGCAGTAACACGGTGCGGCCGCTGTCGAGAAACTCTGCTTCGTCTAAATACCAATCCCAAGGGAAGGGACCTTCATGCTTTTCGACGATGCGATCGAAACGAAGCGAAAGGATTTGGGTCTTGAGCTCGGGCGAGAGGTCGGCGACCCTCATGTTCAGAGCCTGTCGAAGAGCTCGCCGATTCGGATCGAAAAGCCTGGAAGCAGTTCAGTGGCGAAAACGCCATCGTCTTCCAGGATCCTGTTACTGCTAGCGGAGAGGTGAAACACCTGGCGCGTGCTAATACAAAAAACCCAGACCTCGCTCGTGCCGCATTTGCGGTATCGTTTGGCCTTCTTCATTAGCGCGGCGAACTTGTCGTTGCCGGAGACGATTTCAATCGCAACATCCGGGACGAATCGTTGTATCCTCAGCTTACGATTGAAGAGATGGCGCTTAGCGTTGGCGATAATGGCCACGTCCGGTCCATGGGCGTTGCCGCCGAAATCAAATTCCTGCTCGGTGATCACAGTGCATCCCGCGCCCTCGGCAATAGACCCCATCAGTAGTACGAACAGATCCCTGAGTTTATTGTGTTCCCATGTGTTTCCAGACACGTCAACCAGTTCCCCATCCACAAGCTCGTGGTTATGAGCCAGGGCGTCGGGGAGCTTTTCAAAATCCTCGATGGTGAGGCCGGCGGCGATTGACATCCTGCTCCTATTGTAAACGCGTGTGCTTAAGCGAGGTTATCTCCGACCCAGCATACGCAAACGCTCGCGCCGTCGTTCGGCCCGCCGCACTTGTCCTTCGTCCATTCCGAAGTAGTGGGCGATCTCGTGCCATACTGTCTCTTTGACCAGTTGTTCCAGATGCTGGGGACTTCGCGCCATACGTTCGTGCGGGCCCTGGTATATCGTGATCTGGTCGGGCATGTGAAACTGGTCGTGCACGCTTCGATGAATCAGTGGACGGCCGTGATAGAGTCCCAGCAGGTCCCGGCTCGGTGGTTCCGGCTCGACAACGAAAGCAACATTGTGGAGCCGGCTGCGGAAGTGCGGCGCGATCCCTCGTAGCGCGCGCTCGACAATCTGATCGAAGTCCTGAGGGCTCATTCAACTTCATTGTAGGAGCACAAGAACCAGTGGAGCCAGTCGATCTCGGCCGTCTGCGGCAGGTGGCAGCCAATCTCAATATCGGTAATATCGCGCGGCACATATTCCTGTGCGCCGATCAGACGAAGCCCAAGTGCTCGACCAAGGAAGAGAGCACGGCGGTCTGGGACTATCTGAAGAAACGGCTGACGGAGTTGGGACTCATGCAAGGAAAGCACTGCGTGTACCGCACCAAGGCCAACTGTCTTCGGATTTGCGAGCAGGGCCCAATTGCGGTGGTATATCCCGATGGGGTCTGGTATCACTCGGTGAACGAACAGGTTGTTGAGCGGATCATTCAAGAGCATCTGATCGGGGGCCGGCCCGTGGAGGATCACGTATTTGCTGTGAACCCGCTGGCTGCCGGGGAGCGGGAGTGAAACGGCGGGTTGTGATCGCCATCGACGGTCCGGGCGGCGCGGGCAAGTCGACGGTTGCCCGCCGGGTGGCCGACCGGTTGCATTTCCTCTATATCGACACGGGCGCCATGTATCGCGCTGTCGCATTGTGGGCGGAGCGGCAGAACATTTCGTGGGACGATGCGCTGGCAATGGAGCAATTGGCGAAGGCGGCGCAGATTGAACTACAGTCGAATCCGGTCAAGGTGACGCTCAATGGCGAAGATGTGACGGAAGCCATTCGCCGGCCGGACATTTCACAGGGTGCTTCGAAGGTGTCGGTGTTTCGCGGTGTTCGGGAAGCTCTGGTAGAGAAGCAGCGCGAGATGGCTTCGCGGTCGTCGGTTGTAATGGAAGGACGCGACATCGGCACCGTGGTGTTTCCGGAAGCAGATGTAAAGATCTTTCTGGACGCGGATGTCCGGGTGCGCGCCGAACGCCGGAGCCGCGAACTGGAACAGAAGGGACTTCCGGTCCCCAGGCTCGAGGAAGCGGTGGAGGACTTGAAGGTCCGGGATGAACGCGACTGCAATCGCAGGGATGCTCCGCTCCGCCAGGCGCCAGACGCGAACCTGGTGGATACGACGCCGTATACCATCGAGCAGGTCGAGGAGAAAATCCTCAAGCTGATCCGCAAGAAGATTTCTAACGGCAAGGAATTCGAGCGGTGAAAAATCTGCTGGTGATGAAGTTCGGCGGCACGAGCATGGGATCGGCGGACCGCATCAAGGTGGCGGCGCAGCTTTCCCGCGAACAGCAGGAGAAGCGGCCTGTGGCCGTCGTGGTATCGGCCATGTCGAAGATCACGGACCTGCTGCACGATACGTTACGGCGGGCCGAAGCCGGAGATGACGACGGCGTCGACGTCAACCTACAGCAGGTGGCTGATCGCCATCGTGTGGCTTGCGGAGAACTCGTGTCCGGATCCGCTCTGGATGAGTCCGTGAATCAGGTCGAGGATCTGGTGGCGGAGTTCAGCCGAATCGTTCACGGCGTGCGCATGTTGGGCGAGCGACCACCCCGGTCGTTGGATGAGGCAGTCGCGGTGGGCGAACGTTTGTCGGCGATGATGATGGCCGCCTACCTGAATCACACCGGAGTGCGCGCCAAAGCGGTGAACGCCCGGGAAGTGATCGTTACAGACTCGGTGTTCGGGAACGCCACGCCCTTGATGGGCCCCACGCGCGAGAAGGCGCAACGTTTGTTACGGCCAATGGTGGAAGATGGTGTGCTGGCGGTGGTCACCGGATTCAACGGGGCGACAATCGATGGACGCCCGACAACGCTCGGGCGTGGTGGATCGGATTTCTCCGCGTCGATTCTGGCCGCGGCCTTGGATGCGGCTGAACTGTGGATCTGGACGGACGTGGACGGGATCATGACGGCTGATCCTCGAATTGTGCCCGACGCGGCGGTGCTGCCGGAGGTCACCTATCGTGAAGCCGCCGAGCTCGCCTACAATGGCGCCAAGATTTTGCATCCGCGCACGCTCGCCCCGCTAGTGGAGCGGCAGATTCCGGTATGGAGCAAGAACAGTTTCGCGACTGAAAAGGCCGGGACCAAGATTGTTCCTGAGGTCCAGGCGCCTCCCGGCCCGCGAGCTGTGACCTCGATGGCAAGCGTGGCCCTGATTTCCCTCGAGCCGGATAGCCCTGAGGTGAGCGGTACGCGGATCATGGGCCGGGCGCTCGATGCCTTGGGCGCGACCAGCGCGGAAGTGTTGGCGATGACCAGCTCGAGCTACCGGCAGAGCTTCTGTTTTCTCGTGCGGCGGGATGAGCTGGGCCGGGCGCTGGAGGCCCTGGAGGCGAGTCTGTCGCTCGAGTTGACGCACGGATACCTGAAGCCGATCGACGTGGACGATCAAGTCGGGTTACTCGCGATTGTGGGAGAGGGGATGCGTGGGAGTCCCGGATTGGCCGGGCGCATTTTCACGGCGATTTCGCGCGAGAAGATCAATATCATCGCAATCGCGCAGGGGTCGAGCGAACTGACGATCGCTATTGTGGTGCCACGGGACGGGCTGGAGCGCGCCGTTTGCGCCGTCCATAGTGAATGCAGGATGGGGGATCTCGCCAGAATGGACAGGTGACTTCTATGGCTCATGCTGAAGATCGCGAACAACTCCGCCAGATCCTGTCCCGCATTTCCGTCCGCCGAGGCCAGAAGTTTTTGCTCTCTTCCGGACGCGTGAGTGATGTCTATTGCGACGCGCGGGTCACAACGTGCCGGGCCGAAGCGATGCCGCTGATCGGCCGGCTGTTCCTGGCGAAGATTGCCGAGCACGCTTGGAGGCCCCAGGCAATCGGCGGCATGACACTGGGAGCCGATCCGATCGTGATTGCGGTCGCTCGGGAAAGCGTCGAACAAGGCGGCGAGGGTATCAATGGGTTCCTCGTCCGTAAGGAAGCCAAGGGGCATGGCACACGCAGGCAGATCGAAGGTCTGGGCGAATCCGGCGCGCTCGACGTAGTGATCGTGGACGACGTCTGCACCACCGGCGATTCGACCATCAAAGCGATTCAGGTTTCCCGCGAAGCCGGTCTCAACGTGCTCGGCGCGATCTGTCTGGTCGACCGCGAAGAAGGGGCCCGGGAAGCTATCGAAGGTGGCCTCGAGTGTCCGTTCGACAGCATCTTCCGGCTTCAGGAACTGTAGGGGTAGGCTACAATCGAAGACTGAGGCCTCCCGCGGATTTCAGATCAATCCCGGATTTCAGATCATCAATGGCAGTTGTTGTCCCCCGGCTTTACCCGTACTCCGACACCACCGTTCTGTCTCAGATCGGCAATACGCCCCTGCTGTACCTTCCCCGCTTGACCCAACAACTTCCCGGCATTGAACTCTATGGGAAGGCCGAATTCTTCAACCCGGGCGGGTCGGTGAAGGATCGTCCGGCGCTCAACATGATCCTCGACGGCGAACGGACGGGCAAGCTGAACCGATCGCGCACAATTCTCGATGCTACTAGCGGAAACACGGGGATCGCATACGCGATGATCGGAGCCGCGCGCGGCTACAGAGTAACGCTGTGTCTGCCCAGGAATGCCTCGCCCGAGCGCAAGCGGATTCTCAAAGCTTATGGCGCCGAGCTGGTGCTCACGGATCCGACGCAAGCCACCGACGGAGCCATACGGAAATGCCGCGAGATGTACGAGGCAGATCCGGATCGCTACTTCTATCCGGATCAGTACAGCAACGCCGCCAACTGGAAGGCGCACTACGAATCGACGGCGGCCGAGATCATGGAACAGACACGCCAGCGGATTACGCACTTTGTGGCCGGATTGGGCACCAGCGGGACATTCGTGGGTGTGACGAGGCGGCTGCGCCGCGACATGCCGTATGTGCGCTGTTATTCCATGCAGCCCTCTACAGGATTTCATGGACTGGAGGGCTTGAAGCATATGCCCACGGCGATGGTACCCGCGATCTACGACGACTCACTGGCCGAGGAGAATCTCTGGATCGACACCGAGGACGCTCACCGGATGGTTCGCCGCTGCGCTCGCGAGGAAGGCGTGCTGGTGGGGATTTCCTCGGGCGCGAACCTGGTAGCAGCCCTAAGAGTAGGAGCGCGTCTGGTGGACGCCGGGCACAGTGGCGTGATCGTCACCATTCTCTGCGATGGAGCGGAGAAATACTTGTCGGAAGAGTTTTGGAATGATCCGGATTGACGCCGACGCATGGCAGGTGATGCTCGACCACGCCCAGAAGGCGTATCCTCGCGAATGTTGCGGTATTCTCCTGGGTACCGTGGATGGAGACGATCAGCGTCTTGCCTCTGCCGCCGTCCCGTGCCGGAATGCCTATGAGGGCGACCAAAGCGATCGCTTTCAGCTCGACCCCAAAGACCAGATCGCCGCCGACCGGAGCGCGCGCGCGCTGGGTCTCGAAGTGCTCGGTTTTTTTCATTCACAC
>Ga0187893_10003417_pt1 | contig 32289 bp, 29 predicted proteins | sample MA1701074metaG_FD_139574 | JGI IMG/M metagenome (GOLD analysis project Ga0187893, IMG submission 139574) | White microbial mat communities from a basaltic lava cave in the Kipuka Kanohina Cave System on the Island of Hawaii, USA - MA170107-4 metaG ...
GTTTAAGTGAGAGGTTCATTCCTCTTATGCCCAAAGCGCATATTGTCCTATTTCAAAAAAATCCATTACGTTTGCACGCTTAATTTTTTACCTTTTTAAATCCATAATTTCATGCAAAGCAAAGGCGCTATAAGGATGTTGGCCATTACCCTGGCTATTGTTTGCCTGTATCAGTTATCATTTACAGTTGTTACCAAAAGCGTTGAAAAAAAAGCCAGCGAAGCATCTGGAAATGATAAGAAAAAATATCAGTCCTATCTCGATTCCATTTCCGGCAAAGGAGTTTACAACCTTCTTTTGAAAAATTACACCTACCAGGAATGTAAGGAACGTGAGCTCAATCTGGGTCTGGATCTCAAAGGCGGAATGAATGTAACCCTTGAGGTTTCTGTAGTTGACCTGATTCGCGCCATGGCAAATTACAGCACCGACACTACCTTCAACAGAGCAATTAACAAAGCGTTAGAAATGCAGCGCAACAGCCAGGAAGATTTTGTTACTTTATTCGGCACTGCATTCAGCCAGGTGGATCCGAATGCAAAACTTGCTGCAATTTTCAACACGATGGACCTGCAGGGCAGAATAAATTTCAATTCCACAAATGAAGAGGTGCTTGAGGTGATAAAGCAAGAGTCCGATGATGCCATTGACAGGACCTACAACATACTTCATACCCGGATTGATAAATTCGGAGTGACACAGCCGAATATTCAACAGCTCGGATCAGGCAGAATTCTGGTGGAGCTTCCCGGTGTGAAGGAACCTGAACGTGTGCGAAAGCTTCTGCAAGGGACCGCAAAGCTTGAGTTTTGGGAAACGTATGAGAACAATGAAGTGTTTCAATACCTTGAAAAAGTAAATGAGTTCCTGCGGAAAGAAAGTAAGAAGGATTCATTGCTTGCTTCATTATCCGATACTTCCGGTACCCAACCACAGCCGGACACATCCATACTCGCTGTTGCTGATACAGGCGATACGGTTGCAGCAACCCCTTCCTTGCTTGACCAGATTGAAAGTGATACTGCTGAAAAAGATACATCGGAGGGTGCCAAAACGTTTGAAGAGTTTTCAAAGGAAAATCCTCTTTTTGCATTGTTAAGTCCGGCAATATTTACTAATGCCAATCAGCAGCAGGAATTCCGTAAGGGTCCGGTAATTGGCTTTTCCCTGATAAAAGATACTTCCAAGCTTAACATGATTTTTGCGAAGCCCGAGGTTAAAGCCATGCTTCCAAAAGAATTAAAACTTCTTTGGGGAGTAAAACCACCCACCGAAGGAAGTAACGCATTGGAATTACTTGCAATCAAAGTGACTTCGCGTGAAGGTATTGCACCGTTAGACGGGTCAGTGATTTCAGATGCAAGGCAGGATTTCGGGCAGTTTAATTCAAAGCCGGAAATTACCATGAATATGAATGCCGAGGGAGCCAAAACATGGAAGCGGCTTACGGGGGAAAATGTCGGAAAGTCCATTGCCATTGTTCTTGATAATTATGTTTATTCCTACCCTACCGTTCAGGGAGAAATAGCAGGGGGGCGATCATCCATTACTGGAAATTTTGAAATCAATGAAGCCAAAGACCTTGCAAACATTCTGAAAGCGGGCAAGCTGCCTGCACCGGCACGCATCGTAGAAGAGGCAGTTGTGGGACCCTCTCTCGGACGCGAAGCTATTAATTCGGGCTTCATTTCATTTGTCATTGCGCTGATTCTTGTACTAATATTTATGGTTTTCTATTATAGCAATGCAGGATGGTCAGCTGATCTGGCATTGTTTTCAAATATCTTTTTCATTTTCGGGGTGCTTGCATCGCTTGGAGCCGTACTTACACTTCCCGGAATTGCCGGCATTGTTCTTACGCTGGGAATGGCTGTGGATGCCAACGTACTTATTTATGAGCGGATACGCGAAGAGTTGCGGCAGGGAAAAGGAATCCGGCTCGCCATTTCGGATGGATTCAAACATGCTTATTCTGCAATTATTGATGCGAATGTAACCACGTTGCTTACCGGAATTATTCTTTACATTTTCGGTACTGGACCCATTCAGGGTTTTGCAACCACACTAATTATCGGAATTCTGACTTCCCTCTTTTCGGCAATATTTATTTCGCGGTTAAGGTTTGAATGGCGTCTTAATAAAAATAAACCCATTCGCTTTGCAACAAAACTCACCGAAAATCTTTTTAAAAACATCAATATTGATTTTGTAGGCAAAAGAAAATGGTATTACACCTTTTCAGGAATCCTGATATCTATTGGAATTGTTTCAATCATTTTAAAGGGATTCAGCTTTGGGGTGGATTTCAAAGGCGGGCGGAGTTATATTGTCCGGTTTGACAAGCCGGTTTCCACTGTGGATGTGCGCAGCACGCTCGCTGGTCCATTGGGTGCTGCTCCGGAAGTGAAAACATTCGGACCATCCAATCAGGTTAAAATCACCACTACATACCTGATCAATGACAACAGTACCGATGCGGACGACAGGGCACAGGAAGCGTTGATTTCGGCATTAAAAATTACGCCCGATCAGTTGCTCAGCTCTCAAAAGGTGGGTCCGACCATTGCTGATGATATAAAGGTGTCAGCCGCATGGGCTATATTCTTTTCCATCATTATGATTTTTCTATACATTCTGATCAGGTTCCGGAAATGGACTTTCAGTGCAGGCGCTGTTGCCGCACTGGTTCATGATACATTGATTATCCTTTCGGCATTTTCCATTTTCTGGGGAATACTTCCGTTTTCACTGGAAATAGACCAGGCATTTATTGCAGCTATACTTACGGTAATGGGGTATTCCATTAACGATACAGTGGTGGTATTTGACCGTATTCGTGAATTTCTCACCATTCATCATAAAGGTGAAATAAAAACAGTGGTTAACAATGCATTGAATGCCACTCTAAGCCGGACTATAAATACCTCCCTTACCATATTTCTTGTTCTTTTTTCCATATTCGTATTCGGGGGGGAAGTGATCCGCGGATTTTCGTTTGCCTTGCTGCTCGGAATTATTGTAGGAACCTATTCATCAGTCTGCATTGCCACGCCAATTGTAGTGGATTTCACACCCAAAAAGCAGGAATTCAAAAAGTCATAATGCGTTAAGTTACCGGAACAATCATTTTGTGCGCAAACTTTTCTATGCTGGATTACCTGAAATGCATCGAAATCGGTGCCTGTAATCGTCAATCAGGAAGTCAGCTTTTCAAAAAAATTAAATAAAAGCCGGACGCCAATGCCGGTTCCGTTTTTTCCGCGGTAACTGTCGGAAGTTTTAATATAAGCAGGACCTGCAATGTCAAAATGCATAAAGGGGAAATCAATAAATTTATTTAAAAACCGTCCGGCTGTGATAGCGCCAGCAGCAGGACCGCCAATGTTCTTCACTTCAGCAATATCCGATTTGATAAGTTCATCGTACTCTTCCCAATAAGGAAATTCAACCAGCCGTTCGAAAACGTGTTTGGAACTATCATGCAGCTTTTTCCGTGTAGTACTATCTGCGTTACCCATACAAACGATGCCGTAATGACCGATAGCAACCGAGGCAGCACCGGTAAGGGTCGAGAATTCAAGCACCAGTTGAGGATTGTATTGCTTTGCATAATGCAAGGCATCAGCAAGGATAAGTCGCCCTTCGGCATCAGTGTTGAGTACTTCAACAGTTGTCCCGCTGTACATTGTAATGACATCACCCGGAGTATATGCATTACCATCGGGACGGTTGTCGGTTGCCGGAACGAGAGCAATAAGATGAAGGGGGAGCTTTGATTTAGCAGCCGCAAATAATGCGCAACCCACCACAGCAGCGCCCGCCATATCACATTTCATATAATCCATTGAATTGGCAGTGGGCTTGAGACTCAACCCTCCTGTGTCGTACACTACACCCTTGCCTACAAGCACAATGGGTTTTTTATTCGCTGGTCTTTTGGGTTTGTATTCCATTATGCTGAAAGTGGGGGGCTTGAGACTGCCTTTGTTTACGGCAAGCAATCCTCCCATTTTGAGCTGTTCTATTTTTTCTTTGTGAAAAACAGTTACGTCAAATCCGGCTTCCTTACCCATTAATCGGAATTCGGTGCTGAGCTGAACAGCATCCAGAAAATTCTGGGGTTCATTAACCAGGGTGCGGGCTTTGAAAACGGCTTCACACAGAATGTTGAGCCGCTGCACCATGCGATCTATATTTTTCTTTGAAATGATATTTATTTCCGTAAGGGTATTTTTCTCCTTTGCTTTTTCTTTACGGTATTTGAGAAACTGGTAAGAACCAAGACAAGCCCCCTCGGCAAGCGCAAGCGCCTGCTCCTCCCTTCTTTCTGCAAGAATTGAAACGGAGGAAATTTTCCTTTTGTTAAGAATGGAAGCAAGGACATCACCTTCCCTGCGAAGAAATTCCAGTTGCCGGAATGCGCTATCCCTTTTTTCAACCAACTGAATAATGATGATATGAGTGTACCGGTTGATGATGACATGCTTTACATCGTTTTCAAATTCCTTGCGTATGTATTTTATTTCCGATTCAGAAAAATGTGATGTATCAAATTTGTCCTTTGCAGAAGCGAAAATAACAAGGTTGCCGTCAGATGGCGTTTTTGAAATCCGCCTGATCACTAAATCCATATCCAACATATTTGGTTTAAGGGCTGAAATTAATAAAATCGGATGAATACGAACGAAGGAATCTTCACCTTCGCTGAGCAGCATTGAAATTTGAGTGCGGGAAATAACTGAAAAACAATTTTACCGGCTAACATACATTGCCTGCTGTTTAAATTATGATTGAAACAAAAAATCATTTCCAAAAAAGCATAAAGATTAAAAACTTTCTTGATTTTTTTTCTAACTTTGAATTATGAAAAATTTCATTTTCAGATTTATTTTCTCAGGATGCTTATTTGCATTTGGACTTGATGCTACAGCACAAATCGGTATAGGGATAGGTACTGGTGGAATTGGCGTGGGGTTTGGGATAAATCCGGGCAGGAATAATCCCGAAAGGAGAATCGAAAAACAGGTGAGAGAGATGAAAAAAGATTTTGATCTCACCCCTGAGCAGGAAAAGGAAGTGCGCAGCTTGCTGATTGAACGCGACCGTTCGCGGCAGAGCAGGAAGCATGAACCGATGACCATGATGGAATTCGATGGTCGCATGAAGGAGATTCTGACGGAAGAGCAGTATGTAAATTATACCGAAAGGAAACAGGAACGAAAGGATGATGTGCGTTCCGGAAAAAGCAGGCAGCGTGAGCAGAAAGATGATTTGCCCGAATCGCAATGGGATGATGTGTACAGGTGAAAACAATATTCGAACAAAACATTTCTGAATTTAACAAGACAACCGGCATTTAAACCTTTTTCTATTCCGGAGCATTGTATTCTTATATAATTGCATGAAACAAATTTTTTAGGTTGAATGAAATGATAAAATTTGTTTAATGTGCGGATTTGAAGAATCAAAGCTTAACTAATTTTTTAACCACTTTATTTAAAGTTGGGAATGAACGGATTTCAACAAAATAAATTCCGATAGGAAAACTGCTCACATTCAAAACAGTTTTAAAATTGTTTGAATTTGTTTGAATTTGTTTACGTGAAATTAGTTTTCCATCTTCGTCCTTAAATGATAATATAAAACTTTCAGGGCTTTTCTGCGCATTTGTAAAACTTATTTTCAAAAAATCATTTGCCGGGTTTGGTGCAATTGTAAAATCCGAACTCATCGTTCCGAAATCCGTAATGGCAGTAGCGCTGTCGGGGGTGTATTCCCAGAAATCTTTAATGGCTACCCCGGGTGAAATACCATCATAACCAGTGCCTGCATATCCTTTTCCCAAAATTGAAAACTGCGAAGCTTCTTCACGTCCCGCGCCCCCGAATGTAGCGATGGTAGCCCATTGGTTATTTACAGGATCATATCTGAAAAAGTCATTGTAATAAACACCAATGCCGGATCCCAATCCGAGATAGCCAAAACCTCCTATGGAAAATCCGCTCGCTTCCCTCCTTGCAGCGCCCGGAAAATTCGCTTTCTGCATCCATGTATCAGTGTTCTGATTCCATTCCCAAAAATCGTTCATGCCGAGGGATCCAGAACTCTGGCCGGTTCCCACATACCCGTAATCGCCAATGGAAAAACCGGTTGCATAGTGTCTTGCGGTACCAGGCAGGCTGGATTTCTGCGTCCACGAATTCAACCCCGGATCATATTCCCATAAATCATCGAGAGATGCAGACGATAATCCTGTTGTGATGTATCCTTTTCCATGGGTGGCAAATGCAACGGCTGCCTGGCGGGCTGCTCCTGCGAAATCTGCCCTTTGTGTCCAAATATTTATTGCAGGATCATATTGCCATAAGTCCACTCCTGATGGTGAAGCGAGCACAAAACCAAAATTGCCGATTGAAAACGCTACAGTTTCAACACCGGGATTACCCCCATAGTCCGCTTTCTGAATCCATGTGTTGGTAGCAGGATTGTATTCCCACCAGTCTTTGGTGTAAGAAAGATTTGCAAACCCTGTTCCTATGTATCCCCTGTTTCCGATGGCCACACCTACGGCATCAGCTCTTGCAGTTCCTCCGAAATCAGCTTTCTGAGTCCAGTAATCGGCTGCTGACTGTTGAGAAATCAGGATCATGGCAATGAAAGTCAGAATAACAAAGCATCGTACCATTTTTCAACAGATTTTTGACTACTCAAACTTACTCAATAATTTACATCTTAATTGCGTGATTCAAAATTTTGATTTTTTTGAATATGCAAACTAAAATTATACCTTTCCGGAATAAATCCAATCATAAAATTATGAAAACACACAAATTATTAGCCGGAATTTTTTTAGCTCTTTTAGCACATGATTTAGATGCTCAGCAATATGCATCTGGCAAAGGCGCTACTATACTGTCAGGGATGATAAGCTTTCAAAGCAATGGCGGGGATCTATATGGAAGCGACAGGATCAATTTTTTACAAATAACTCCTTCCTTCAGCAGCATGGTTGCGAACAACTTTGCCCTGGGTGGATCATTAGAATTTGCCGGGCAATGGGAGGGCGGAGCAAGCATTACATCCGTAGCCATCGGTCCGCATCTTGGTTGGATTGGAGGAACGGAAGCAAGCACTTCATTTCCATATTTTATTGTTGGCTTTCGCTACATATCCCAATCCGTTGATTTCGGAAGTCCCTTATTCGGATCGAGTACTGCAAGCGGGACAAATATTTCGGTGAACGGAGGCACCATTGTGGCTCTGCGAAAACACCTTGGACTTAATATAGGAATAAGATTTGACCTTGTAACGCTCAGCCAGAACAGCCAATCAGAAAGCGGCAATATTATTTCGATTGGTGCCGGATTGTCGGGATTGCTGTTTAAGGCAGGCGAATAAAACTAAAAGGAAATTATGGTGCGGTTTACGAATTCAAAACTCCAACCTGTTAAATTCTGACTTCTGCGATTTCTTCCGCTTTTTTACCGGATTTGAATTTCTTTTTGTAATTACCAATCCATATTGCAAGCAGCGGCACACCGATGATGGTGGGCCAAAGCCATTGGATAATGGCAGGAAGAAAATTAAAATTCACTGCCGAGAATGCGCTCACCGTGGCAATATATCCCCCCACCATGCTTCCCATGTGATGCAGCAGCCATGCATGTTTCTCGCGGGGGGGTGAAATAAAACTCTTTAAATCGCGAATCACAAAACTTATTCCGATGATTCCGAATACGATGGTGATATAAGCAAAAGGATTAGATACGTTTTTCATAAGCAGATAAACCCCAAGCCCGAACAAAAATAAATTGAAGGCAGCAGCCAGTAAAAGCAGTACCCAGTCGAGGGGGGCGACATCTTTAATGGAAGAAACCCGTTTGCGGAAAATCCACCGGTAGCCGGAAGCCACCATGTAATAGCTGAATCCTGAAACGGCAAAAAGAAAAATATTCGGATGAAGAACCGACATCACAAAAGCTGTAAGCGTCACGATGGTCATGCACCAGAAAAAAATTTTTCCATAAAGCCGGTGATTTTTTCCGCCCTTTTTTACAGCCATTGCAACGGGCGCTGCAACAAATGCGCTGAAACCGGCAGCAATGTGCAGTATTAAAATAATTTTAAAATTGTTTTCCATAATTTTTTATTGAGGGATTTTTAAGAACCATCATAACGAAAGCAATAACCGGAGTAATCAGCGCAGCAAGCCCCCATAGTTCCCAATGAAAAATCATTTTCGATAAATCGTCTTTATTAAAACCCGGGATGCCGCTTTTATCAGCATAATTGTAAATTGATTTTTGAAGGGGTGCCACTTTCCACACAAATGCAATTCCTGAAATGGAAAATAAAATGATGGACCACAAAATCCAACCGGTGCCGAGAATCGGGAATCCGCCTTTAACGGCTGCTGCAATTCCTCCGGCAATAATCAAAACAATTCCGGGGAGGGTGAATAGTCTGTCGCTCCGGATGATGCCTTTCATTGCATGTGATATCAATGAAACATTTTTACTGCGCTTTGCCATGTGCATCCAGAATAATCCTGTAATAATGTTTCCAAGAAATATTACAACGGCTGCAATGTGAATTAATTTGAACAGATTGTATATCATTTTAAAAAATTCAGAATGCAAACATACATTGCCTGCGAATCAGAATTTATAAAAAGGGATAAACGCCAGTAAAAAGGGATGGTCGACAAGGTAAGGGACGAAAAGCAAATAGTTTGGGATGAATAAAAAACCTATCTGCTTATTTTTTCGAGAATTTTTTTAGCATGACTGCGCGAAACAGGAATTTCAACATCAGTTGCCTCGGGTTTCAACCGGTATCCCTGTGCATTTCCTGAAACGGAATTGATTTTTTTCAGATTTACAATATACGAACGATGACAGCGCAGGATGAAAGGATTTGAAATCTGCAATTCCATGCGCGACAAGCTGCTTCTTAATATATGCCTGCTTAAAACGGAATTTTTTAAATAATGAATGACTGAATAATTATCGGCAGATTCAATGAACAGAAGATGTTCCGGTTCAATTGCGAAAACTTCCTTTTCATTGTCGGAACGAAGCTGCAATTGCGCATTCACCGGCTGTGAAGGAATACTGCTGATCGCATCTTTTATTTTTTCTGATTCTTTTTGATTTCGTTTGATGAGCCGGATTTGATTCCACAGTATCATGAAGGTTACAGGAAATACCGCAACAGCCATTGTTACAAGCTGGAAATAAAGCAGCCGCCCTGCTGAGGGTTTAAAGCTTTCAATAAAAATTCCGGTGTAAAACATATTTCCGGTGCCGATTAATAAAATAACAAGCAGGATGGAAAAAATCTGCTTACCTGCATTCCATGATTTCTCATTATAAAAGGACGGGAATAAAAGCGGGAGTGAAAATTCATGCATCATGAAAGCAACAAAAGTTACCAGTCCATATCCGAGAACATATATTGTTTTATTCGGTATGTTGAGAGATGATATGCCGAACGGCTGGAATGTCAGCAGAAAAAGTGCAATGAAGATGCTTACAAGCGTAACGGATAAAAATGTTCTGGCAACATGGCGGTAATAAGGATATGGCTTTTTCAGAAAAGAAAACACGGCTGGATATTATGAAACAACTGTTCCGAACAAATCAAATTCCTCTGCTGAATCAATTCTCACGCTTGCAAAGTCACCTATCCGCACAAAATTATTTTTTGCTTCCACAAGCACTTCATTATCCACTTCGGGCGAATCAGATTCGGTGCGCCCGGCAAAATAGTCTCCCTCTTTCCGGTCGAATAGAGCTTTGAAAGTTTTTCCGATTTTATTTTGATTTAATTCCCCAGAAATTTTTTTCTGCAAATTCATGATGGCGGCTGCGCGTTCTTCTTTTACAACGGGGGGAACATCATCAATCAAAGAATGTGCATGTGTATTTTCTTCATGTGAATAAGTGAAAACTCCCAGCCGGTCGAAGCGGGAATCTTCCACAAACTGCAAAAGCTCCTCATGGTCTGCCTGCGATTCGCCAGGGTATCCGGCAATCAGTGTGGTCCGGATGGCGATGCCGGGAACTTTTTCGCGGAGTGTGTTTACCAATGAAATGGTTTTTTCCTTTGTTATCCCCCTTCTCATGCTGGTGAGCATTTTATCCGAAATATGCTGCAGGGGAATGTCAATGTAATTGCAGATATTTTTCTTTTCGCGGATTACATCGAGCACTTCAAGCGGAAAACCGGATGGAAACGCATAATGAAGCCGTATCCATTCAATTCCCTCCACATCTGAAAGCATGGTTAATAATTCCGCCAGTTTTCTTTTCTTATAAATATCCAAACCATAATAAGTGGAGTCCTGAGCGATAATGAGTAGTTCTTTTGTTCCGTTGCGCGCAAGGTGTTTTGCTTCATTCACGATTTCTTCCATGGTGCGTGAAATATGCTTCCCCCTCATGATAGGAATAGCGCAGAATGAACACGGGCGGTCGCAACCTTCCGAAATTTTCAGATATGCAAAATGAACAGGAGTGGTGAGCAGACGTTCGCCAATTAATTCATGCTTGTAATCAGCACCAAGCGTTTTGAGTAATCGCGGCAAATCGCGGGTGCCGAAGTAATGATCCACATCGGGAATTTCATTTTGCAACTCGGGTTTGTAACGCTCCGACAGGCATCCGGTGACAATGAGCTTTTCAATATTTCCATTTTCCTTTTCACGGACATAATGCAGGATGGTGTCAATGCTTTCCTGTTTGGCATTATCAATGAATCCACAGGTGTTGATAATGACTGTTTCAGCAACTTTTGCCTTTGATTCATGCGAAACATTCATCCCGTTAGCTTTCAATTGCCCCATCATTACTTCGCTGTCCACTATGTTTTTGGAACATCCGAGTGTTACGATGCTGATTTTATTTTTGCGGAGCGTTTTGGTTTTCACAATTGATAAATTTTCAAATACTTTATTAAGGATAAACAGTCTGAAAATCTTCTTTACGAAGTTTGATTCTCACTTCGGGGGGAAAGAACTGATTCATAAATTCACAGAACCCGGCTACTTTGGCTGCGTAACAATTATTCATTTTAGAGTAAAAATTTTTCTTTTCAAACCTTCCGCTGATTTCAATGATGCGGGGGAATGAATGATGCCCGCCTGCCGCCTGCATTGAAAATTGCGGCTCATTGGATTCCACAAAATAAGCATCTTCGAGGGAATCGAGCGGAAATGATTTCAGGAACAGGCGGATTTTTTTTATTTCTTTTTTAGAAAGTTTTCTTTGGAGGTAATCAATTTTCTGCCTTCCGTAATCGGATGTGCCGCGGATAAACAAACTGTCTTTTGTAAAAATGTAATCATTGGTGCCGAATTCAAGAGAAATGTTATCGTTAATCTGAACCATAACTTTTGCATCAGGCGCTGTGGACTGAGCATGCATGGCTGTTTCCGGGAGAAAAAATATCACAATATGAAGTATAAAAGTTTTAAACCGGACATGCATGATTAATATTTTCAGTTTGCAGATATTTAAAATTCAATCATTTTTTAAAAACATAAAAACCCGCCAGCACGAAACTGACGGGTTTTCGGAAATCGAGAAATCTTCAATTACATTTTCACGAAACGTGAAGTATAAGACTGACCGTTGTAAATTACACGGACAGTATAAATTCCATTGCTGAATTTAGAGCCATCAAGGTAATTGTTGATGCCTCTTGTGTTCTTATTGAGAACAATTTTTCCGGATGCATTAATGACCTGGATAGTAACCACATCATTGTTGTTTTTTTCAACATTGATATTGAACATTCCGGTTACAACGGATGGGTTCACATTGAGGAAACCTTTGGGTCCGTCAATTTCGCTTAATCCGACTGTTGCATCAATGTCATAAGCAAATAAAATATTAGCCGGTGTTGACTGGTTAACACCGATGAGCTGCAATACGCCCGGAGCGGAATAAAGGAAAATTCCTCCTGCGATGCCGGAATTTCCTGTTTGCTGACCCACATCATCATTCACATTATGCAATACTCCGGTCTGAAGTTGCGAAGCGATATTGATCTGAACAATGGTTGCGCTGTCTCCTGCAGCCGTAGCACCCTGATCAAAAACCCACAGGTAAGGTCCTCCTGCAGACACATTGTCAAAAGTGGTTCCATACATGGCGGTTAAGCCGTGGCTGGCAGCAGGAATTGATCCGATAGAAGCGCCTGCCAGATTGAATAAGGTAATATCAGTAGCCCATGTAGAAGCCCAAAATCCACCGTTACCTCCATCGGCAGTAGGATCGAAAGTGAGCGAACGTATGTTAGTTACACCGGTTGATATAGTTGCCGTAACACTGTAGGTAGCGGGATCAATGATCTGAACTACGCTGGTATTCACTCCGGCATAAACATAGGTTCCATCAAATGTTAATGAGCGAACCCCAATAAGTCCGATACTGAATTTCTGAACCAGATTTCCGGATAGATCCAAAACGGAAATAGTATCGCTCGCCCAGCGTGAAACCCAATATTCTGTGCCGGTAAAGCAAACAGCTGCATTTCCATTTGTAAGTGTTGAAGCTAATAAATCCCATGTAAATTCAATATCCCACATTGCCTGGGCGCTTTGCACAACCGGACCGGCAGACAGATTAACATAAGGAGCTGCTTCGGCATCGGGAAAGGAGTTTTTGTTTTGTGCATTCAGCATATCAGCGCTGAAAAGACAAAACGATAATGCAATAAAAAATGTAAAGATTTTTTTCATGATAATTTTGATTTAAAGTTAAGACTGATTGTTATGATTGCAAACTTAGGATAATTTTTTTTAAGAGGAAAGATTAATATTAATTAATAAAAATCATGCAACTTCCGAAAACAGCGAATCCACAAATTCCTTTTTATTGAACACCTGCAAATCGTTAATCTTCTCACCTACACCGATGTATTTAACCGGAATCTGAAACAGGTCGGATATGCCAATGACCACCCCTCCTCTTGCAGTTCCGTCAAGCTTTGTGAGAGCGAGGGCGTTGACTTCGGTGGCTGAGATGAATTGCTTTGCCTGCTCAACGGCATTCTGCCCGGTGGAAGCATCGAGGACAAGAAGGACCTCGTGAGGGGCATCGGGAATCACTTTCTGAATTACCCTTTTAATTTTGGAAAGCTCATTCATCAGGTTAATCTTGTTGTGAAGGCGGCCTGCTGTGTCAATGATGACTACATCAGAATGCTGCGCCACAGCGGACTTCACCGTATCGAATGCAACTGAAGCCGGATCGGCACCCATGCCCTGGGAGATTAACGGCACATCAGCCCGTTTGCTCCAGACGGTAAGCTGGTCAACAGCCGCTGCACGGAAGGTGTCGGCAGCTCCGAGCAAAACTTTTTTCCCGTCCTGCTTAAACTGGTATGCGAGCTTGCCGATGGTAGTGGTTTTGCCCACTCCGTTTACGCCCACAACCATGATGATGTATGGCTTTTTGGATGTATCAATAATTTTGGAATTGGTTTCCATTTCATTGCTTCCGGACATCAGTCCTGTAATTTCTTCTTTTAACAGCTGGTTCAATTCTGATGTACCGAAAAATTTATCTTTTGCTACACGCTGTTCGAGCCGGCTGATGATTTTTAGTGTGGTGTGAACTCCTACATCCGAAGACAGCAGAGCTTCCTCAATACTGTCCAGCAACTCATCATCCACCTTTGATTTGCCGGCAATGGCTTTGGTGAGCCGTGAAAAGAATCCTTCGCGTGTTTTGGTTAATCCCTCATCGAGGCGGTGTTTTTTTTCCTTATTAAACAATGAAAACATAGAAGAATGGAATGTTGTTAAATAAGAATTTTTCTAAATGATAAACAGATGGGATGAAAAAAAAATCCCGCGGATTGCGCTGATTTTCGCAGAATGTGTCTGCGCTTATCTGCGGTATCTGTCCGCCATCCGGACGGACTCTGTATATTATCGGAGCGGGATAAAACTACTTGAGAAAGTCTTAATTAAGAATTTTGTGATTTCTTATTTCATTTTAAGGAAATCCTTGATGTGGTCGTTGTGAACGACTTCTTCCTTGAAGGAATAGGACCCGGATTGCGGGTTCTTTACCATTTTAATAACACGGGAAAAGTCTTTTCCTTTCCCGGTTTTTAATGTTGCAACTACTTTTTTTGCCATGTTAAGAAGTTTAATGTTTAAGGTTCCCTGCCTGCCGTAGCTTAAGCCAGCGTGATGTCAGGTAGGAAAGTTCAAAGTTCAAGGTTTATGTATTAATGTTGTTGACCTCCTTCATGATCATTTTATCTCTTTATGCAAGGTCATTTTTTTGAGGATGGGATTGTACTTTTTTAATTCGATCCGGTCGGGACTGTTTTTTTTGTTTTTGGTGGTAATGTAGCGCGACATGCCGGGTTTGCCGCTGTTTTTGTGCTCGGTGCATTCGAGGATTACCTGCACCCGGTTTCCTTTTTTTGCCATTGCTTTATCGGTTTCTCAGTGTAAATTTTTCTTTGAGGGGTGCAAATTTAATAATTTGTTTTGATTGGAAAAAGGAGCTGGCAATCGTCAGGCAATCAAAGTAGAAACGTTATCTTTATTTCATGCGCCCTGCCGGGTGAAAATATGGTCTCTTTCTGCTCCATCATCAAATTTCTCCCTCAAATATATATTCAATTATTCACTGATACATTCATTCGCTTTTCAACTCCTGATTTCAATCGGTCACTTGCTTCTTATCTCAAAATTTTTTTTCAAAAAAGCCACTGCGGCTTCCCGCGCCTGAGCAGCGTACACTTTGTGATAATGAGGGTTGCTCGGGTTAGCGAATGCATGATCGGCATCGTACCGGTTAATGGCATGATTTATTTTCAGGTCTTTCAGATTATGCTCAAAGCGGTTTACCGCCTCGGGAGTAATCCATTGATCTTTTTCTGCAAAAATACCGAGTACAGGTGCCGTTAGTAACCTCAGCTTTTTCCTGTCTCTTTCGGGCATCCCGTAATAAATCACACATCCTTTTGCCTGCAATTGCATCTGCATGGCGGCCTGCAAGCTCCAGGTACCTCCGAAGCACCACCCGATGGTCTGTATCTTCGCCTTTCTGCCGGCATATTCGCTGACCCCCGTTATAATCGCACGAATCCTCCGTTCATCGCGCGACTGCATGATTGCCGCTGCACTATCCGGATGATCCGCAACCATTCCATCATAAAGATCAACAGCGATTACTGTAATGCCAGGCAAATCGTGGAAATACTTCTCTGCTTCCTCTTTTATATAATCGTTCAGTCCCCACCACTCATGAAACATAATAAGAAATTTATCGGTTTTCGCATCGCTTTTCACTTCAAAAGCGCGCGCATTTGTTCCATCAGCGCATGCAATGGCAATCATTTTTCCTTTTTGCGGCACATAATTATGTGGCAGGGGCGAAAGATGTGAAGCGGCAAAATCATGATCCTTTCCCAGCATTGCAAATTCACCAGTTGCACTCATGCTGCAACATGCCATTTGCTTTTGTGCATAAGATGCATTCATTATGACAGGAAATATGATCAAAGCGGAATAGAAATTAATTCTTTTCATAAGGATATTTTTTTCAAAGTTAAATATTCTGATTTTTAATAAAATGAAAAATGACCGGCTGATTGCCATTTGCATCCTGACTTTTCAATACATTCGCTCCCTGAATTTTTTTATACAATGAATTACTGGCTTGTCAAATCCGATCCGGAAGAATATGGCTGGAATGATTTGAAAAAAGATGGCGAAACCGAATGGACGGGCATCCGCAATTATGCCGCCCGTCTTCATCTCAATGCTATGAAAAAAGGCGACCGGGTGATGTTTTACCACAGCAATGCGGATATGGCAGTTGTTGGCATTGCTTCCGTTGCGAAAGAAGCTTATCCTGATCCGACCACCGATGATGACCGGTGGGTTGCAGTGAATCTGAAATATGAAAAGCCGCTCGGTAAGCCCGTAACGCTGGTTCAGATTAAAGCAGAAAAAAAGCTGAAAAACATCGGGCTGGTGCGCATCGGGCGGCTTTCTGTGATGCCCCTTTCGGAACAGGAATTTAAATGGATTGAAACCTTAGGCAACGGCTGAGGGGAAGTATTTTATGCATAAAAGATTTTTATTGATCGTTATTCTATTATTCACCGGCTTGTTGCCTGCAGCTTATCCGCAGGGAGTGGTCAGGGGGTTTGTGTATGATCATGATAACGGGGAGCCGATGCTTTTTGTAAATGTAATTCTGAAAGGTACTGCTATGGGGGCAGCAACGGACGAGCATGGATATTTTTCAATTACCAAAATTCCTCCCGGTGAGTATGTCATCACCTGCATTTCCATCGGATATGATTCCATATTTGAACCCGTCACCGTCAGGGAAAAAGAAATGGTTACCCGCAAGCTGTTTATGAAAAAAAATGTGGTAAGCTTGAAGCAGGTGGAAATTTCAGCCGATAAGGAAGAACGCAAAACACAGGTTCAGATTGGCATCACCAAAATAACCCCCCGCGAAATCAGGCAGGTGCCATCCATAGGAGGCGAACCCGATCTGGCTCAATACCTGCAGGTATTGCCGGGAGTAATTTTTACCGGTGATCAGGGAGGGCAGTTGTACATCAGGGGCGGCACGCCTGTTCAAAACAAAGTTCTTCTTGACGGAATGATCATCTATAACCCGTTCCACTCCATCGGCATGTTTTCGGTTTTTGATGCCGACATTATCAAAACGGCTGATATTTTCACCGGGGGCTTCGGTCCGCAATATGGCGGACGCATCTCCTCCGTAATGGATATCACTACGCGAGATGGAAATAAAAACCGCTGGGGCGGAAAGCTTTCTGCCGGTACGTTCAGCTCAAAAATTCTTACCGAAGGTCCGTTTAAAAAATCCCATGACGATGAACAAAGCTCAGGAACATTCATTTTTTCAGGGCGTACCTCCTATCTCAACAAATCATCACGGGTATTTTACCGTTATATTGATGAGGATGCTTTGCCTTACCGGTTCCTTGATCTTTACGGCAAGGGCGTCATTACAGGCAGCAACGGCAGCAAGCTCAGCTTGTTCGGATTCAGGTTTGATGATCGCGCTGATTACGGTCTTATTTCCGATTTCAGGTGGCGAAGCTTTGGCGCTGGTTCCAATTTTGTACTCATACCGGGTAATTCACCCGTACTTCTCGATGGAACTTTCGCCTACTCCAATTACAATATAAGCCAGCAGGAAGCCGATGAGCTTCCCCGTGAAAGTTCCATCAACGGATTTAACATGACGCTGAATTTTGCCTACTTCCTCGGAAAGAATGAAATCCGTTACGGAATTGAAGCGCATGGCTACCGCACCAATTTCACCTATTACAATTATGTAAAACGGAAGCTTGAACAAATTGAAAACACTTCTGAATTCGGTGCTTTTTTCAAATACAAGCGGGCTGGAAAAAAACTGGTGATTGATCCGGGAGTCCGCATTCATTATTTTGCTTCGCTCAGTGAGTTTTCTTTCGAGCCAAGAGCGGGTGCCAAGTACAATGTTTCGGAAACCATCCGCCTTAAAGCGGCAGTAGGGTTATACGCGCAAAATCTTCTTGCCGCTGTTTCCGACCGTGATGTTGTGAATCTGTTTTATGGATTCCTTTCCGGCTCCGATGAGCTTCCGGATGAATTCAAAGGGAAATCCGTAACCAGCCGGCTCCAGCATGCCCGCCATCTGCTTGCGGGTATCGAGGTGGACCTGCCGTGGCGATTTGATCTCAATGCCGAAGCATATATTAAAGACTTTTATCAGCTCGAAAATGTAAACCGCGATAAAATTTTTGACGACACTCCTGCCAATTCTCAGGAACCCGATTTACTCAAAAAAGATTACATCATTGAGTCAGGCATTGCCAAAGGCGTAGATTTCACGCTCAAATATGATTATCAACGCATCTATTTTTGGTTCGTATATTCCCTTGCCTCTGTGAACCGCGATAATGGATTTTCAGAATACCAGCCCCATTTCGACAGGCGCCATAACATCAATGTGGTTGGTTCTTATACCTTCGGAAAAAAGCTGGACCTCGAAGCTTCTGCCCGGTGGAATTTCGGTTCTCCATTTCCGTTTACTCAAACCCAGGGGTTTTATGAATATCTCAATTTTCAGCAAGGGCTTAATTCCAATTATACCACCGCCAATGGAATACTTGGCATTCTGTATGGTCCGCTCAATGAAGGTCGCCTTCCTTATTACCACCGCCTCGATATTTCGGTGAAAAAAACATTCGCTATCTCAGCAAATTCAAATCTTGAGATTACTGCAAGCATCACCAATGTTTATGACCGAAAAAATGTTTTTTACATTGACCGGATACGGGGTGAACGCGTTGATCAGCTCCCGGTGCTGCCTTCTTTAAACGCATCGCTCACATTTTAAAAAAATTTCATTTTTGTAATTATCAGATTCATGCTACTCGTTTGCGACAGTGGTTCTACTAAAGCTGACTGGCTTTATTCGTTGCAGGGAAAAGTTTCCGGCTCGTTCGAAACAATGGGTTTCAATCCTTTTTTTCACGACAGCAAAATTATTCATGATGAGCTTTTGAAAAACCGGGAAGCTGCCAGGATCAGCAAGGAAGTTCATAGTCTTTATTTTTTCGGGGCAGGATGTTCAAGCGATGCGCGCAATAAAATTATTCTGACGGGTTTGCAATCGGTATTTCAGCATGCTTCTGTTACAGTGGATCACGATATGCTCGGAGCTGCCATTGCCTCCTGTGGTGATACTGCCGGATTAGTCTGCATTCTCGGAACAGGCAGCAACATTGCATGGTATGACGGCAAGCAGCTATCCGATACCATTCATGGAATAGGTTATATCATGGGTGATGAAAGCAGCGGAAGCTATTACGGAAAAAAGCTTATATCGCGTTTCCTTTATCGCCTTATGCCGGATGACCTTTACCGTTCATTTTATGAAAAATATAAAATGAATAAAGAACTGATGATTGAAAAAGTATATCAGCAGCCGGGAGCAAATGTTTATCTCGCTTCTTTTGCACGTTTTCTTTCCGATCATAAACAACATCCCTGGATTAAACAACTCGTTAATGACGGAATGATGGAATTTTACAATACCAACATCCGTTCCTATCCGCAACACAAACATGCTCCGGTACATTTCATCGGCTCCATTGCTCATCATTTTGAAGACATTCTCCGGCAGATTGCCGGAACGTGCGGATTTCAAATCGGCAAAATACTTGTACGCCCTGTGGATGAACTGATGAATTATTTTCTGAAAAAGGAATCTACCTGGTCGTAAAGATCATTCCGCTTTATTCATGAGAAGCGATTGATAAACGATATAGTATTTTTCTATCCCCGATTTTAAATCAAATAGTGCAATTGCCGCATTTCTGATTTGGTTTGCATCAAAATTTTTACGCCTGAATTCCTCAATTGCTTTTTGAAACTGAATGTCAGTAAATCCATCAATCAGAATACCTGCTTCCTGTTTTTTTATTATTTCATCCGAATCACCTATTCCTTTATTGGTAATTACGGGTATTCCCATAGCCATGATTTCTGCCTGTTTTGTGGGCGAAGAAGCCAAACGGGCAAAACCCGGTCTGATAAAATAAACCGACAACGTACCGAGACTCAACAGCACGGGTACATCATCGCGCTGCGCAGCTATTACAATAATTTCACTGCTGCCTATTCCGATACTTATTGCTGCATTGGTAATTTCATTGGCATCATGCTGCGTAATAAACAGAAATCTGCTTCCGGGAAAAGCAATACGAAAACATTTAAAAAATGTAAGCATTTCTTTAAGCAGATAACAAGTCCCGATGGCTCCAAGGTAGGTGATGACAGGCGCATCAGGAGAGATTCCAAGTTCTCTCTGAAAGCACAATTTACGATCCGGCTTCACAAATTCTGGATTAAACAAATCAATATCGCAACAGCATGGAATTACGGTAATGCGTTTCTTCTGAAGCAGATCATTATTCCATGATTCAATGACCTTGCGCCCGGATTCGGTAAGAGAAATTATATGATCAGATTGTTCGATCAGTTGTTTTTCGGCCCGTTTGAAATAATGATAAATAATTTTAAAAAGGGGGTTATGCAGGTTCCATGTTTTGCCTTCCACCCTTTCATCCGCCCAAAATCCCCGCATATCAAAAATCATCTTTTTTCCGAATCTTTTTTTCAGTTTCATTCCAATGAGCGAAGGGACATAACTTCTGCAGTGAATAATATCAAAATCATAAATCCGGAAAAGGCGCACAGCAAGAAAATATATCTTTATCATGTCCCACAGCGTGGAAAGCACCGGAGGCATCCGGTGGTACATAATCGGATGCCAGCGGACATTTGCTGATGAAAGTTTGGCGCTGATAATATTTTTCAGATTTTCAAATGCTTTCTTTTTTTCGCAGCTGATAATTGAAATGGAAAATCCTTTATCAGATAGTCCGGCCAGGTATGGAATCACCTGGGACTGCCCCAATGGATCGGTCATGCCATCATGAGAAATGTATAAAACGGAACCTGCAATACCGGAAGGACGATTCAATGGGATTGGATTGAAAAAAATTAAACAATATATTCGCAATCATCAGAACAGGAACGGATTTCAAATTGTAATATGTAAAGGTGAAAAGCAATGGAATACATAAAGCTAATTGATTTTTTGCTGCTTCCGGTGCTGATATTTTTTATTTATTTTTTTGCTCAGGCAAAGAAAAAGAGAAAAATCGAAACTAATCCGGAGTTTTTATTTTACCTTCCGGGACTCACCGCCAAAGTATTCGGGGGACTCGCTTTTGCTCTCATTTATGCGCTTTACTATCGGGGGGGCGATCCGCTGAATTATTATCACGACAGCATTTGCTGGAACAAGTTGCTGTTCGAAAATCCCAAAGCATTTGTCAAAATTTTCAAAGAAGGTGTTACCGCATTTAATACCTACTTATTTACTCCTGAAACCGGCTATCCGAATTACTGGAGGGATGAAGCCACCAACTATGTGGTGCGCATTACATTTATTGCCAGTTTTATCGGATTCAGGAGCTACCTGATTGCTACTGTACTTTTCAGTTTGATTTCATTTGGCGGTGTATGGAGGTTATATAAAATTTTTATTACCGAATTTCCACAGCTAAGAAATCAGCTTGCGTTTGCAATATTCTTTATTCCGTCAGTTATTTTCTGGGGCTCCGGAATTCTGAAAGATACTATTACGTTCAGTTGCATCGGATATTTTATTTTCAGCTTCTACCAGGCAGCAATTATCCGAAAAAAAATATTAATTAACCTTTTAGTAATCTTTATTGCTTCTTTTCTAATTCTCAAAATCAAGCCCTATATTATGATCGCGCTTGCTCCGGGCTCATTGATCTGGCTCATTGATTCAAGATTGAGCAAAATCAAAGGATCATTCGTTAAGGCGATTGCAACCCCGTTATTTTTGTCCATTTCCGTTTTATCAGGTTATGCTTTGCTTGAACTATTATCAAGCCAGTTAGGACAATATTCGCTTGAGTCTGTCATTGAAAAGGCAGTAGTAAGCCAACAGGACCTGAAGAGGGAAGAATACCAGGGAAACTCGTTTGACATTGGTGAACTTGAAGCTACTGTTTCCAGTTTATTGAGTCATTCGCACAAAGCAATAAATGCTTCACTATTTCGCCCTTATCTTTGGGAAGCAAATAATATTGTGATGATATTTTCAGGAGTTGAAAATTTATTCTTTTTGTTTATCACTCTTTATGTCATAATAAAAGGGCGATTAATTTTTGTTTTTAAATATTTTAAAAATCATCTTTTGAAATTTTCGCTTTTGTTCAGTCTGTTTTTCGGTTTTTCGGTTGGGGTTTCTACGTCCAATTTCGGGAGCATGGTTCGTTACCGAATTCCGATTCTTCCGTTTTACATCGGCAGCTTGTTAATCATTAACCATCAGATGAATGAAGCTAAATCAAGAAAAAAGGAGCTGTTGGGTTTTGAAGGATATTCATTGACCTGAAAGCAGAAGCATCAAGACTTTGATTCGAGCCATTTGTGAAGAGCAATGAGAATCCAAAGCCGGTTATACAAGTATTCAGTGCCACTATGAAATGCTCTGGAGTAATTTTTTACTGTCTCATAATCCACCACATTGTATTTCTTTATCACCCGTTCCGAAAGATATTCATCAATCAAATATTTGAGCTCCTTTTTTAACCACAGATTCAGTGGAATGGCAAATCCCTGCTTGGGGCGATCAAACAATTCTTTAGGAACATATTGATATAATATTTCTTTAAGAATATATTTTGTAATACCGTTTCTGAATTTTAAGGAAGGATCAAGATTAAGTGCAAATTCAATCACACGATGATCAAGGTATGGAACGCGCGTTTCTACGGAATACTTCATGCTGGCACGATCTACCTTGGTAAGCAAATCATCCTGGAGATAATACTGTAAATCAAAAAGCGCCTGAATTTCAATAGCATTAAGTTTTCGCTCCTTTACCTGAATCATTCTCCTATAAGGTTCATCAATCGCGCGGAGGAAGCTGTAATTAAGCTTTTCGTTTTCATAAATCAATTCATCAGCATAGCCATTCAAAAGCATTCCGCTCAATTCTTTTTCAGAGAAAAAGTATTGCTCCTGCGAAAAAATATGGCTTGGAAGATTTGTATCGGCATCATAAGTGAGTAATTGACCCACCCTCTTGTAGCGCGAGCTTAGACGGTTAAATGTACGGGCAAGCATTTTTCTTGAAATTTTCCAGAGCGGATTTGACAATCGGTTTGCCCACTTGTAATAACCATAACCGAAAAACAATTCATCACCGCCTTCACCGGATAATGCTACCGTAACATATTGTTTGGCAAGTTTGGAAACAAGCATGGTCGGAATGGCTGATGTGTCTGCAAAAGGTTCATCATAGCTGTCGAAAATAGATTCAAATAATCCTACAGCATCATTGATGGAAACGATAAATTCATGATGATCCGTTCCAAGATATTTTGCAATGGCTTTTGCATATTCCGATTCATTATGGCTGTTTTCATGAAAACCTATCGAAAAAGTATTTACCTTAACACTAGAAAGCATGGACGCCTGAGCGGTGATAAGACTTGAATCAATCCCCCCGCTCAGAAAAACTCCGAATGGCACATCGCTTTTCAACTGATACTGTACAGAAGAAATCATCAGGTCGCTGAGCTTAACCATCGCCTGATATTTATCGCTAATAATATTGTTCGACAGCTTTCCGGTAAGGTCCCAATATCGCTGCGATTCTATTCCGGTGGCAGATACTTTCATCCACGTGCCGCTGCTGAGCTTATATATGTTTTTATAGATTGTATAAGGCGCAGGAATATATCCGTAATGCAAAAAATATTTAATGGCGCTTTCGTTTATTTCTTTGGGAATGGAAGAAATTTTCTGAAAGCTCTTCAGCTCTGATGCAAAAGCGAAGTTTTTGCTGTCCCAATAATAAAACAGGGGCTTAATTCCAATCCGATCCCGGAACAAATACAATTCATTCAATTTTTTATCATAAATCACAATGGCAAACATTCCATTAAGCTGATTCACGAAATCAATTCCGTACAATGCAAATGCCTCAAGGATTACTTCAGTATCGCTGGCAGTTCTTAACTGAATGCTTGCTTCGTTCTTTTTGCCAGCATTGAGCTTGGCCCCAATTTCCCGGTAATTATAAATTTCACCATTATAAATGATCACATATCTTCCCCCGGCTGAAGTCATCGGTTGATTTGCCCGCTCCGAAAGATCAATAATACTAAGTCTTCTGTGCCCTAATCCGGTAAATTCATCGGTAAAATAACCTGAAGCATCGGGACCCCTGTGCACCAACGCTTCTGTCATGGACACTAAATCTTCCCTGCTGAACTTATTTTCTGTGGAAAAATATCCTGCTAATCCGCACATTTAGATTAATCTGTTAGGTTTGATCTTGATTCAAATAGTAGAATATTATTGCTTAAGTCCGATTCCGGAAATACATGCTTGCTGAATCAAATCAACAACAAGAGCAAAATAAGCAAAGTTCCCCGGAAAGTGGAAGAAAACATTATTAATACTGTCAGGCAGATGCAAACCTATTGCAATTTTCTCTATTAATAAATATGAAATTAATAAATCGTGTTCTGCAAACCCGATAAAGTATTATCTTAAATACGACAAAATGATGATATTGAAGCACGAATTCCGGCATTTGCATCATAATACCCCATGTAAGGAAGGATGATATACGCCAATTCATATATTTGCCCTAAAGCAAATTTTTTTCGGCTTTCTTTTTACAAATCAATATTAATTGGCAACCGAATACGAAATTAAGCCGGCATCAGGATTCAGTATTGGATTCAGAGAACTATGGCATTACAGAGAGCTGTTTTACTTTTTTGCCTGGCGGGATATTAAGGTAAAATACAAGCAAACTTTTTTCGGATTTGCATGGGCGGTATTGCAACCCCTGATTATGATGCTTTTATTTTCTTTTTTTTTCGGACGAACGTTAAAAGTTCCTTCAGATAATATTCCTTATCCGATTTTTGTATTTTCCGGACTGCTTTTGTGGAACATCTTTGCTACCGGGATTTCTAATGCCGGAAACAGCATGGTAACCAATGCAAATATTATTAAGAAAATTTATTTCCCGCGACTGATTATCCCGTTATCGTCAGTGCTGGTTGCCCTTTTTGATTTCTTTATGGCTTTTAGCATATACCTGGTTATTCTAATCTATTATCAGTTTACTCCTGATTTTGCCAGGTTTTTACTTTATTTTCCAATGAGCATTCTAATTACCCTTGCAGCTACTTTCGGAATCGGCTCTCTCCTTGCTGCACTCAATGTTCAGTACCGTGATTTCAGGTATGTTATTCCCTTTTTTGTTCAGGCGCTGTTGTTTTTAACGCCTGTTATTTACCCGGTATCCATTATCAGCAGCCACTGGATGAACTTTGTAATTGCGCTTAATCCCATGACAGGCGCCATCGAGTTATTTCGCTCCGCCTTCACCGGACAGGATGCAAACATGAATGTACTGCTCATCAGCGCAGCAGGATCCCTTCTGTTTTTGATTGCAGGATTATTTTATTTCAGGAAAACCGAATCTTATTTTGCAGACGTTGCGTGAATGAAACCCATACTGGAGATAACTAACATTTCAAAAAAATTCCGGATCCGTCATAAACAGAAGAAATATTTAAGTCTTCGCGAATCTATTACGGAACTGTTTAAAACTGAAAGAGAAACCGTAGAGGATTTTTATGCATTGCAGAATGTTTCATTTGAAGTGTTGCCGGGTGAATCGCTTGGAATTATCGGAAAAAACGGTGCCGGCAAGTCAACCCTTTTAAAAATTCTTTCGAAAATAACCCCCCCCACATCCGGAAAAGTTATTGCCCGTGGTAGAATTGCAAGCTTGCTTGAAGTGGGAACAGGGTTTCATCAGGAATTGAGTGGCAGAGAAAATATATTTTTAAATGGTTCTATTTTGGGAATGAAGCGAAAGGAGATTCAGAAAAAGTTTGATGAAATTGTTGACTTCTCAGGGACAGAAAAATTTCTCGACACGGCATTGAAACACTATTCAAGCGGAATGCAACTCCGGCTTGCATTTGCTGTTGCTGCATTTCTGGAACCTGAAATTCTTATCATTGATGAGGTGCTTGCCGTTGGCGATTTCGAATTTCAGAAAAAATGTCTTGGTAAAATGGAACGGGTAGCTAAAAGCGGAAGAACAATTTTGTTTGTGAGCCATAATCTTTCTGCGGTTTCCGGTTTGTGTTCCAGATGCTTGTTGCTTGACAGAGGAAAAATATCAACTGATGATATAACAGAAAAAACGATCTCAAATTATCTGAAACAAGACAGCTTAAAAGATAATTCCGGAATAATGGCTCGTGTCATTTATTTCAACCAAAGTCAGACCTGGGAATGCGGGGAGAAAATAATTCTTGAGTTCTGGTGGGAAAAAAACAAGTTCAGGCCCGGATGGCAATGCGATATTGCAGTTTATACATTTGATAATGTAAAAATTTTTGCTCTTGAAAGCTATCGGATGAAGCCGGGTTTCAGCGCATCAGAAGAACTAAACCATATAGAATTTGAAATAATAAATCCCGGACTCGTGCATAAGGAAGTACGGGTTGATTGGGGCATCAGGTATTCCGATTCCGGCAATTACGAAATGATAATTAATAATATACTCGCTGTGCAAACAGGTATTACAAAGGCACCGGCATATTGGCGACCTGATGTTCTGGTTGTGCCGCAGGCAACCGTAAATTATTCGACAAAATAAAAAGGGCATTTACTATAATGCGAAACAACTTAAATAAAGATCTGGCGCAAAAAGAGCATTGGGATTTTATTTATCAAAATGCATTTGAAGCCAAAAGCTGGAAACCGCAGTCGTATGACTCACTTTGCATTGAAAGAATGTTGATGAATGCCATCAAAAGATACAAGCCAAAATCAATTCTTGAAGTCGGATGCGGCAATTCGTATTGGCTTCCATATTTGAATAAGACAACAAATATTGCAGTTGCGGGTATTGATTATTCCGAAATAGGATGTGAAAAAGCGCGCGAAAACCTGAATCGTGCAGGTGCTTCGGGAAAAATTTACTGTGCCGACATTTTTCAATCCGGACCTGAACTAACCGGTACTTACGATATGGTATTCTCCTTAGGCGTGGTGGAGCATTTTTTTAACCTGAACAATGTTCTTGAAGCCATTAAAAAATTTGCAAATCCTGGCGGAAGCATTATTACTGAAGTCCCAAATTTGAAATCGGTTCATGGATTAATGGCATATATTTGGCATCCTGCTTTGCTTAAAAAACACAGGATCATCTCTAAAAAAGAATTAGTTAGCGCGCATATTGAAAGTGGTTTAGAAAATGTAAGAGCTTCTTACCTTGGCTTATTTTCGCTCAACATAATCAACTGGGAAATTTATCATCGGTTCAGGTTTTACAAAAAGCTGCTGCCACTCACCAATTTTTTGAATAAATTTACTAATCGAATTCTTATTAAGCTCAATTTATTTGCTCCAAATACAGCGTTACTGTCTCCTTTTATATATGTCACTGCATTGAAAAAAGATGAGCTCCAGCTTAAATAATACAACTTCAAAGGAGAAAGTTTCTTTTTCATTCGGCAAGAATTGGAAAAATTACCTTAGCGCTGCTGATGAAATTTCATTTCAAAATGCTGCAGAGGACATTTTACAATGGCTGGGTGAAGAATTTATCAAAGGTAAATCGGTTATTGATTTCGGATGCGGATCGGGGATTCATTCCATGGTTTTTTATTCAATGAACGCTGCTCAGCTTCTTTCTGTTGATGCTGATATACATAGCGTAGAAGCTACACAAACTCTCTGGAAACGATGTAAGGAGCCCTCCTCATGGTCCATTAAGCATGGATCGGTGCTTGATCAGAGCTTTATACAAAGCTTGCCTGCCTTTGATCTGGTCTATTCCTGGGGTGTGCTTCACCACACCGGTGCCATGTGGAACGCTATTGAAAACATTATGAAGCTCGTGAAACCCGGAGGATTTTGCTGGATCTCAATTTATGTAAAAGGTCCGAATTACAAGAACCACCTTCAGCTTAAACACGCATATAACCGGGCCGGATGGCTCAAAAAAAAATGGATGCTGCTTTATAATTGCATTGTGCCATTAATGATCAAGAGAATTCACTGGAGACAAAATCCGTTTACCTGGAATGAACGCGGCAACCGCGGCATGTTTGTTTATTATGATATGATTGACTGGCTGGGCGGATTGCCCTATGAAGTGGCTTCAACGGATGAAATAATTCAAAAATTTTCGGACAGTAATTTTGAAACTGTTAAAATTAAAGAATTTCCTGAGGGATATTGCAATGTTTATCTTTTTAAAAAAAAAATTTGACTGATGTGCGGAATTGCCGGATTGGTTTTTAAAGATAAACATGCAGATGCAGTAATAATTTCTAAAATGGTGCAATCGCTCCGTCACCGAGGCCCTGATTTTCATGATTCAAAAGTCTGGAATCAGGTTGCACTGGGACATGCGCGGCTTTCCATTATTGATTTGCAAACCGGCAATCAACCTATGACGCTGGACAATGGGAATTACTGGATTGTTTATAATGGTGAGTTGTATAATTTTCATGAAATTAAACGAGAACTTATTCAAATGGGTCTCTGCTTTTCTACACAATCAGACACTGAAGTTATTCTGCAGTCTTATAGAAAATGGGGAGTTGATTGTGTTAAAAAATTCAGAGGGATGTTTGCATTTGCAATTTATGATCATGAGAAAAAAACACTTTTTCTCGCACGCGATCATATCGGAATTAAGCCGCTGTATTATTATTCAACAGCTTCCTTTTTTGCATTTGCATCGGAACTGCAAACCTTCAAAACTCTTCCGGGTTTTACGGATGAAATCAGTTTGGAATCCATTAATCAATACCTGACTTTTCAATACATTTCCTATCCGGACACTATTTATAAAAATGTATTTAAGCTGGAGCCAGCTCAGCATTTGCTCTTTAAGATCAGCGACTTTTCATTTCAAACAAAATCCTATTGGAATGTAACGTATCAACCTGATTTTTCCCGGTCACAGACAGAAACATCTGAAATTCTTGACAAATTGTTAGATGATTCTGTACGATCGCATTTGGTATCGGATGTTCCTTTTGGTGCCTTTTTGTCCGGTGGTGTGGATTCATCGCTTGTTGTAAGCTATATGAGTAAAATTATGAAAGAGCCGGTGAAAACCTTCAGCATTGGCTTTGCAGACAAACAATTTGATGAATCAGTTTATGCCCGCGAGGTTGCCACTAAATTAAAAACAGACCATCATCACCAGGTGGTTGCACCAAATGCGCTGAAAATACTTCCTGACCTGGTGAAGCATTTTGGTGAACCGTTTGGTGACAGCTCAGCGATTCCAACATTTTTTGTAAGCCAGATGGCAAGCCGTTCGGTTAAAATGGTGCTGAGCGGTGACGGGGGCGATGAATTGTCAGGCGGCTATGATACTTATTGCCGATGGATGGATCGGTTACAACTGGTGGGGATGAAAAATTGGAAACAAAAGCTCTATCCATTGGTGAGTTATTTGCTTCCGAAAAAATTTCCTCCAATGCTTAGTCTTTCCAATTGGATTTCCATTATCCGCTACCTTGAACATAATGAATTGAAATCGCTTTGGAAAAAAGAATTTCATAAATACACTAATCAGCGAAATGAACTATTTGAAAAAGTATTTTCCGAAACCATTAAGGAAGACCCTGTAAAACTTGTTCAATTGATTGATTTGAAGACTTACCTTCCCAACGATATTCTTACCAAGGTAGATATCACCAGTATGATGCATAGTCTTGAAGTAAGAACCCCGTTGGTGGATCGTACACTCTGGGAATTTTGTGCCACCATCCCTTCTTCTTATTACTTTAACCGAAGAAGCAACGGAACGTTTGAAACAAAAAAAATTCTGAAAGATTTATTGCTCCGGGAATTTCCCGAAAATCTGGTTCACAGGAAAAAAATGGGGTTTGCAGTTCCCATCAAAAAATGGTTTTCATCAGACACAGATTCGAAAAAACTGGTTTTTGAAAAATTAACAGGCAACCATTCAAAGCTTAAAACATTTTTTGAAATGAAAGCGGTTCATCAACTGATTGAATCCGGTAATTCAGGCAGCATTTGGTTGCTGCTTGTTCTTGAGGAATGGTTGTCACAAAATAGCATACGGTATTGAAATGCCGGCTCATTCCTATTTCCATAAAAAGAAAATCCTGCTTGTGCTTCAAGGTACACATGCAGGAGGAGCAGAAAAACAAGCATTGATGCTTGCTGCCCGGCTAAAAGAAAAATATTCATGTGACATAAGCATTTGGAACATTCAAAGCGGAAAGCCGCAGTTTATTAATGAAATAGAGAAACATAATTTTAAGTACCGAAGCATTATTTTTCCGGCATCCAAAATTCCGTTAAAACAAAAAATAAAACTTTGGCTCTGGCGGATTATTTTCAGATTCAAAAAATTTGATATCGTTTTTTCTTATTTGATTTATGCCAATGTATTCAGTTGTCTCGCTGCCAAAAATTTGCGAAACACAGCCGTTGTCTGGAATCAGCGCGATGAGGGCATTCTGAACTATGAATTCGACCCTCAATGGCTTCATGCTGCACTGAAGCATACACGCCTGTTTATTTCAAACAGCACTGGCGGAGCTGAATATTTAAAGAAATCAGGTGCGGATGAAAAAAAATTCAGAATCATTAAAAACGGAATTGATCCGGGGGACTTTAATACAATAGAAGAAAATAATGAGTTTAATAAATTCAGAACCGAATATTCTCATATTGCATCCATGGTCGCCAATATACATGGCAATAAAGATCATGGTACTCTGGTTAAATCCTGGGTGATCGTATGTACTTATTTTAAGAATAAAAATTTATTTCCGGTTTTGCTCCTTGCCGGAAAAGAATATGCGCAGGCGAATGAGTTGAATGCGCTTATAAATTCCCTTCAGATGGAAAACCAGATTAAGCTTCTTGGATTTGTAAATCAGGTGAAACATTTATTGTTTGCATCCGATATTTATGTTCACAGCTCCAATTCAGAAGGGACTTCCAATTCCATCATTGAAGCAATGGCTGCAGGAAAGGCAATTGCAGCTACTGATATTCCATCCATTCGTGAAACAGTTTCTTCAGCAAACTACAGGTTCTTAAGTGAACCGATGAATAGCGAGCGCATGGCAGAAAACATAATATTTCTGCTTGAAAATATTGAAGAATCGAAACGAATCGGAGAACAAAATCAGAAATTTGTGCTCCAAAACTATGAAGTAAGTAATATGGTAGAACAAACTGTCAAAGCCGTTGAGGAGGAATTCCAACATGGATGACTTTATTACTGCATTATGATCCAAAGTCAGGCATCCGAAATTTCGATCGTTTACATTTTCCGGAACCGTGATCCAATGCGGGTAAGACGTTCGCTCGATTCACTCACAAGGCAATCGGATCAAAATTTCAATATAATTTTTGTTGACTACGGCAGCGATGAGCCGCTCAAATCAGAAATTCAGGAATTGGTTTGCTCTTATCCCAGGGTTAAATATGTACATGCTTTAACTCAGGGGCAGCCTGGAATCGCTCCCACGCCATTAATATCGGGATAAAAATTGCGCAAACAGAATTCATATTTACTGCCGATATTGATATGATCTTCCGCTCTGATTTTGTCAGCAAAATCCATGAGCTTACTACGGAATTGTGTGCTGTTTATTTTGCTGCCTATTACCTTCCTGAATCTTTTTCAGATTGGGAGCATATTGATTCCGTCAGATACTCAAAAAGTAAAGACTACGCATTGGGTTGGGCGTTACTGCCCAATTCAAAAGTTAAAGAACTGGGCGGATATGACGAATTTTATTCCTTCTGGGGTCAGGAAGATAATGATATGGAAAGCCGGCTGAAAAGTGCTGGTGTAAAAACAATTTATTTCGATCAGGATATATTAATGTTTCATCAGTGGCATCCTTTAAGCACTTCCCTGAAGCAGGAATATCCGGAAGGATGGGGCATATTTCAGTTAAATTATATGGATTACCATAAAGATTCAATCATCAGAAACCGCGAAAATGAATGGGGAAAACCCATAACGGCACAGGACCGGCCTGCACTTCAAAAATTCAACAGCGGTAATCTTATTTTTGAAGTGATTCCTTATGGTTATAATTTCTTCGCATTTCATTTAGCCAGCACATTTATGCACTGTAAAAGCGGAGAACATATTGCATTGCAGTTTGTTGATACATTATCGCAAGTACATGCTCATTCCAATCTGGGCAAAATGATTGCAGGGATGCAATGGATCATTAAAATTCTCAGAATGCCATTTGAAGTATGGTCGAAATACCGGCATTTGTATTCCACCGTTTATCAGGTTCGTCATCAGACCATGTTGTTTATTTTATCGCACAGACCTCTTATATCGGATTATTTTTTCCAAATGGATGAAAAAAATTTTAAGATAATTATTTTTAAAAAGTAAAAAATGATTCAGAAGATGAATGGGCCGCAGGATGTCTGATGTCTGCTTTTTATTTATTTTAATTCCCGAATTCTTAAAAATTTCAAATCAACGTTTAATTAATAGACATTATACAGATTAAAAGTGTAAGGGCTTCAAAGTTAATAGCAATAGGTTGTTTAAAATACAAAACGAAAATAGGAAAATAAAAACTAAATGGGGTTAA
>Ga0187893_10003418_pt1 | contig 32288 bp, 22 predicted proteins | sample MA1701074metaG_FD_139574 | JGI IMG/M metagenome (GOLD analysis project Ga0187893, IMG submission 139574) | White microbial mat communities from a basaltic lava cave in the Kipuka Kanohina Cave System on the Island of Hawaii, USA - MA170107-4 metaG ...
AGGACCTCCAGCGCGAGCTACGCGACCTCAGGCAGATGGTCGACGTCCTCGGGCCCGCCGCGCTCGGGACGCAGCGCATCCTGAGTCATTGGGCCGCCCAGACCGGCGGCTTGCGCGTCTCCGAGGACGAGCTGCTGGCCGAGGGCCGGCTGGTGGCCGAGGAGGAGTGGCAGGGTCAGCTCGCCGAGCGCGGGCTTTTCTCGCCGGGGGCGCTCGTGGGGAAGCCGGAGGCATAGGTGGACCGCGTCTCGGTCCGGAGCTTCCGCGCTCCCGACCTGGCCGAGCGGGCGATCAAGGATCTCGCCCGCAGCCGGCTCGACACGGGCCGCGCGGTCGTGTTCCAGCCGCTCGGCGGGCGCTTCCTCGAGGCGCGCGATGACGCCGCCCGGATCGTCGCGCTCCTTCGTGAGGACGCGTTCCACGCCGAGAACGGGCACTTCGCGCGGATGACGATGCGCGTGGACCCGCAGCTCGCCGACCGGCTCGCCGGCCTCGAGCCGCGCGCGGTGGAGCGCCGGCTGGAAGACGCAACGCGCGACGTCGTCCTGCGAGAGCTTCCGCGCGCTCAGGGCGTCTACCTGGCCCGCTTCGAGCCCGCGGCCCGTGGCCTGGAGCCAGTCGCGCATGTCCACCTGAGCTGCCGCACCGCGGACGGCGGGCCCGCGCCGACCCTCAGCCGTGAGGATGCGCGACGCTTCGATGCCGCGTGGAGCCGCGAGGTGGAGAAGGCCTTCGGGATCGCACGAGGCGTTGAACGCGACCGCGATCGCCCCTCGGCCCTCGACCCCGAAGCAGAGCGGCTGCGCCAGGAATGGGCCCGCGCCTCCGTGCGGCTCTTCGCGGCGTACACGGAGCGCCTCCACGGGAAGGCCACGCACCACGAGCTGGCCGAGGCGTTGAAGCACGCGCGCTCCACGCGGGCCGCCTGGAGCCGCGCTGCCGGTCCGCCCGTGGACCTCCGAGACGTGGAGGGGCGCCAGGTCTTCGACGTCGTGCGTCTCAGGATCGAAGGCGGCGCCCGCTTCCTTCGCGGGCCGCTCGAAGCGCACCGCCGAACGGTGCTGGAGACGGCTGCTGCGCGGGCGGCGCAGCTTCCGGACGACAGGGACCACCAGCGGCTTGCCGTCGTGGCCTGGCCGGCGAATCGAGACCTCCAAGCCGCCGTCTACTTCAACCAGCGGAGCCGGCCCGAGCGCTCTCCTGAGAGCCTCGACCCCGAGCGCATGCGCGCCGCGCTGGAGGCCCGCCTGGGCGACGAGATCCGCCGTTTCGCGCCCGGCTTGGACCCGACGGCGGAAGCGCGCGCGCACGAGCTGGGGCGCGTGGAAGCGCGTCTCCCGGAGCGAGCGCCCGCAAGAGAACGCGCCGCCGCGGTGCCCGTGCCGGGCCGAGACGCGGTCCTGCAGCACGGTGTCCCCGCGATGGTCGTCACCCTTGAACGCGAACACGTCCGCGAGGCGGACGCGGCCGCGCTTGCGGGCAGGACGGACGAGAGAGAAGCACTCGTACGACTCCATCCGCCCGAGCGCGACTGGAGCCAGGAGCGCGTCTTCGCCATACGCGTGCGCATCCCGACCGGAGCCGAGCAGCTCGACGCCCTCGGCTTGAGCGCTGAGGACACCGCGCGAATAGTCCAGCGGGCCGTAGACCGCGCCTATCCCTTCCTTCAGCAAGAAGGCATTCGCGACAGCTTCCTCTACTCGGTCCACGGGCGCGCCCTGGACGTCCAGGTCATCGTTCCCGAGAGGCTCGGCTGGACGCCCCAGCAGCTTCGTTCGCCGCAGTTCCAGCAGCGCTTCATGACCGGCTTCCACCAGGCCCTCGCCCAGGTCGGCCCGACCAGGATCGGACCCGACCGACAGCAGATGCTCCCCGGATTCGTCCGTGGCGTCGCGGCCGTCCGTCAGGCGCCCCAGATGCTGCGCCGCGCAGAGCAAGACCCGGAGCGGGCGGCGAAGGATCTGGCGCGCGCCGTCTTCAGCAAGCTCTCGGAGGCGCTCCCGAAGCCGTTCCGCCTGATGCGTGATCTCGGCCGCACCGTGAGCCGTTTCGTTCCCCGAGGGTAGCGAGGAGGAGACCCATGACCGCCCTGTTCGAGCGTCTGCACCTGAGCCAAGACGAGGCCGAGGCCCGCCTAAAGCGATCCCTCAAAGGCGACCCGACTCGCGGCGAGATCGCCCTACTCACGGCCCTCAACGCGAACAAGTTCGACGACGTCCAGCGGCAGCTCGAGCACGACGCCAGCCTCGGCACCGACCTCCGCGAGCTCGTGATCGAGCACATGAAGAGGGCCCGGGCGCGGTGGGACACTCGCAAGGCCTGGTCCGTCACGGTTGCCGCTACCGGTGTGGGAGGAGTACGCTCGCGAGGCCAAGCTGACGGGCCGTTCGATCACCGAGTGCCTCGCCGCCGCGATCGGCCGGGACTACCAGCGCAGGAGGGGCACGGTCGAGCCCTTGGAGACGCTCGACCAGGACGTGAGGGCATTCCACGCGGCCGCTGCCCAACTCCTCCAAGAGGCACGCCAAGTCCTGGAGCGTATCGGCCCTCTGAACGACATCGGGATGCGGCTCGCGCGGATCGAAGGCGCGATGGGAGCCGCTGGCGGGAGGAAACCGTGAGGATCCCCGGTGGAGGGCGTCAGCTCCACCGCCCGCCTACGCTGCGGCTGTCGGTGCAGCTTCGGCGGGAGTGGGGCTTGGCCCTGGCTCCTTCAGGGCGATCACGAGGGCGCCGTACTTCTCTTGGTTCGAAGATAGCTTGCTGGTCGCGAGGCCGCGGCAGATTAGCCCAAGGGTCTCCAGTCTTGGGCCATCTGCGCCAGCCTCGACTTTGCTCTTTATCTCAAGGAGGGCGGTCTGATCCGGTCGCGGGGCGGCTAGCCCCCGCTCGAGCAACGCAGGAAAGGTCGCGGAAGCTTTCAGGCGAGCAAGCGTCGCCCTCGCTCGCTCGTGAAGCTGCGCCGGATCGAGTCCTTGTAGGGCGTCCTGCAGTTCGTCGCACGCCTGTTGGCCGAGCACAAGGCGATAGTCGGTGTCGCCTTCCCTGTCGCGTCCCACGAAATAGACCCCGCCATCGCGGTCAAGTGCGGGAAGGGGCAGGCGCTGCAAGGTGCCCGCTTCGCTCAGGAAATAGGCTTCTACCGCAACGGCAAAGCTGGCCGGCATCTGTGCCAACAGACCGACGCGCCCAAGGTCCGAAAGCAGACGTTGCTGCAGCGCCAAGGCCTGGCCTTCTCGGAGGCGTCCCACAATCACGTGCGAGCCGCCGGCCGCCAGCATGCCCGTCAGTTCCGTCGGGAGGAGCGTTGTCAGGTCCTTCGGATCCCACCGAATCTGTCCTCGGCGACCGTCCGCCAAGGCCACGATGGGCGTCCGGATCGGGCTGGGCTTGTACGTCCACTTCTCCGGAGTCAGTTCCTCCAAGGCCCCCGCCATCACGAGCACGCGCTTCGCCGCGCTTCGCGCGAGATCGCAAGCAGGTGTGAGAACGACTAGGACATTCCCTTCCTTTGGCTGGGTCTGAGCTGTCTCGAGCGCAACGCGCTCGGCGAGAATGTCGCCGAAGGAAACCGCTGTCGCACCTGCGCCTTGGCTCACGTGCAATCGCTCGGCGTGTTGGTAAGTTGAGCCGTGAACGAAATCCTGAAGGTCGGGAGACCCGGCCAAGTACGGGGGTGGATACATGCCGGCATCAATGGCATTTAGCGCTTCCGCGCACCTGATGGTCTCCGGGCTGGCCTCGATTTCATACTGAAGGACGCGGTCGAACACATCGAGAAGATAGCTCCCCAGTGGCTGGCCCTCGAAGTCGAGTAGCAGGCGGTCGATCTGGCCATAGTCCGCCAAGTCAAGCCGCCGAATCTTCGTAAGAAAGCGCTGCTTCGCCGCGCTTAGCCCTTCGTCCCACGCGTGAATGAAAGCCGCGAGGCGGATAGCGTCCTTGCGATGCCGAACAAGCCGTTCGAGAGTCCTTTCGAGCACCGTGCCTTCGAGTAGCTCCTTCTTGCTCAGCACGCGGAACATGGCGCCCAACAGGCATGTGCGATCCCGGAATTCAGCCTTCTTATCGGCCAAACGTGGGCTTCTGGACATGAGGACGACTAGCGGAGGTTCGGCTGCTCTCCCGACCAAGAGCTCCTTCAGGCGGTCAATTGACACGTCGAGGGCCACGTCGTCCTGGGGAGAGCCCAGAAAGAGATCTGCCAGGACAAGCGGGACGCCCTTGGCGTCGGAGGGGATCGTCCTACCGCAAGTGTTGGCCTCCAGTCCGAGCCCGCGGAGCTTGGCTTCGAGGCGTTTCAGATACTCTAGGTCGGAGCTGACATCTCGAGCGTAGCGTTCAAAAAGACCGCGCCAGAGCCCTTCGCTGACTCTCCCCTGCGCTCCCCACACAGCCGCGACAAAAGCGTCGGAACGCCTGAGTTCGGAAGCATCCATCTTGTCGAAGTCTGGAAAGGCAGCGGAGAGAATAGGCCTGTCACCACCCATGTCAGCGAAGAAGTTGGCCCATTGATCGTCGTCGGAGGACAGGTCGGCTGCGCGCGGCACTTGATCGTAGCCGTCGTCAATGATGAGCGCGGTCTTGAGGCCGGCCGCAGCAAGCAGCGCTTTCAGACTCATCGAACCAATGCTGCGTCAGGCAGCTCCAGAACGAATTCGTTCAGGCGACCGGTATTGGGATCCGCCGACTCGGACAGAACCAGGCGGCCGCCTAGGTAGGACGCGCACTCGCGTGCGATGAAGAGGCCCAGTCCACGCCGCTTCGTCTTCTCTTTCAGCGACCAAAAGGGGCGAAACACCTTCTCGCGGTGCTCCGGCGCAATCCCCCTGCCGTTATCCCTGAAGCGAACCGCCAGCGGGTCGACCACGATCGAGACAGTAACCGCAGGGCGGTACTGACTTTCGCGAGAGGCTCTCAATTGCATCCAATACACGGAGTTCGAGATGAGGTTCTCAAGAATCTGGACGACCATTCCCTTGACAGCACGAATTCGAACCGGTGTTGGCGGTCGCGCGACATGAAAGGTCATGTTGTGTCGACGAAACTGCGCGGCATGGCCATCGCGAAGGTCATCGACGAGCTGGCCCAAGTCAAACACCTCGGACCTTTGGCGCCCTGAGACACTCAAGGGGTCGAGCACTCGCAACCGCTTGCTTACACTCTTCATTTCCGCGCGGAGTGTGTCGAGCCTGGAGCTCACTTCCGCCGGCATGTCCTTGCCACGAAGCGACTCGAGCGCGGCGAGAGCATTCTCCGAAGACCGGGCAAGCTCGTGCGCGACAACCTCCACGAGTAGCCCGACTCCCGCCATTTGGATCATCTGTCGGCTGTCGTCCTCGACCTCTGCGATCCGTTCTTGAGCGCGATCAGCGAGATCCTGGAACTCAAGCAGCGCCTGCTGGAGCTCGTCGACAACCTCGCCATGCTCCTTGGGAACCGCGATGCGAATGCGAGCGAGTGCTGTCTTAGCTCTACTTTCGAGCCGCGTGACCTGCTCCTTCACGTCACCCAGGTCGATCGGCTGCTGCTTGTAGCGTTTCTCGATGTCACGCATGAAGTCCCACAGGAGATCCTGAATCACGTGCTGGAGGAGACGGATCAGGACTAGCTGCTCTGGCGTCGCCCGCAGTCCTTCACGGTTCGTCTGGTCAATCAGAAGCGGATTGCGCGTGCGGCCGATCGTCACACGCCCGACGAACTGGGCCTTGTTCAGACCGTAACTCGGCCGGCCGAGAGCCTTACGGTCAAGCGCCAACCAGTCGTCGTCATCATCGCCATACGGAAACACTCGAAAGCCATCCCGAAATAGGAGGATCCCGGACCACTTCTTCTGAAGGTCACGTACCTCCCGCTGGTCGCCAATGGACTCGATTCGGGCCAGACGCCGGCGGTTGTACCAGTAGGCCTCGAACTCGAAGGGGCCCAGGGAGGCTAGGGAGCTAACCGGAACTTCGTGGGAAGTCCCCACAATCATCCCCTCAAGGTCCGGCGACGAGAGCGTGATGGTGTCGGTTTCACGAGGATGATCAAAGCCCAGGTTTGTCGCCTGTAGAGTGCAACGGAGCGACGGCCCGCCGTTGCTCTGGATTGTGTAGGTTCCCGTCACGGTGGCATGGGCATGGGCAAGGAGTTCGCGATCCATCCACGGGATGGCGACTCGTGAGCCGTTCCAGAAGAGCGCAATGCGCGGCCGCGTCTTTGGGTCCGCAAAGGGATCCGTAAGGCGGGCGAACTCGTACTCGGCCATGCTTCTCACGCGACTCTCGGTCCAGTCCTCGGACAGGCCACTCACGACGAGGCGGGTACCGCTCCACTCTGCCGTCGGCTTGGGCCCACCCGGCGTCGGCGCGATCTTCACGTCCTCGACCATCGCGTCTAGATCGTTGAAGCGTCGCCAATCGATGTCCAAGACATTCATATGCCCGTCTTCCACCCGGGCGCTCTCAACGAAGAGCCGCTCACCCAAGCGCATCGCGGACAACCGACCGATTCCCTTTTCTCCGAGAAACGGAGCCTTTGCCTGGCCACCCGTCACGGCTGCATCGATCGCGCGCTTGCGAGAAGCCGTGCCGATCACCAGGTAGTTCTCCTTGAGTGCGTCCAAGGACATGCCATCGCCTGTGTCGAGGACTTCAATCGCGTTAGCCGACTGGTAAGCCTCATCGAGCCGTTCAACGAAATCAGCGAGGCTTTCGGCCGCCTTTATGGTCGTGAGGCCGGCCAACGTCTCGGAGTTGGCTGCCGAGCCGTCCATGACCTTCTCGAGGTCTGCCTTCAAGCGTTCGAGTGGATGCGGAGATGTGGACGTGACGGCCGAGGAAGCCACCTGCATGGCTTCGATCGCCCTGGCCCGGAGTTGGAGGTACGCGTTGCGCCGAAGGGCGACGCGAAAGCGGATGTCCACGCCTGTTGTCGAATGGGCATCGAACGAGTTCTTCACCAACTCGTAAAACGCGATGATGTCGCTGCTAATCAGCTCGGATCCGAGCTCGAGGACGGCTCGCGCTGAGATCCTAAACACGATGGCGCCTCGATCGATCCCCGCTGGCTGTGGTCGATGGGGCCCAGAAGGCGTGGCCCGCCTGGAGGGTGCTGGCATCAGGGAGAGTGCTTCTCGAAGCCAAGGCCACGCCTTGCATGTGCCTACGTTCCTGCGAGAGCGCCGCGCACATCACGCACAGCTGCGGGAAGAAGACGCGCCGCCTCGAGGACATCATCTCGAGTGCTGAACTTGCCAAGGCCGAATCGAAGCGCCCCATCCAAGCGCCACGATGCGAGGTTCATCGCACGTAGCACGTGCGAAGGAGCCTCAAGACCTGACGAACACGCAGACCCAGTGCCAATAGCGAGGACGCCGCGCACTCGCGCGATCACAGCCTGATTCGGTGTGTCAGGTATGGAAACATGGAGGTTCCCGGCCAAGCGATGTTGGAGGTCTCCATTCACGCGGAGGCCGGGCAGTGAGGAGAGGAGGGCTTCCTGAAGCTCGTCGCGGAGGCGCCTGACCTGGATCTCGTCCGCGGCCATCTCAAGGGCGCGCAAGCGGCACGCCTCGCCCAGGCCGGCTATGGCGGGCACGTTCATCGTGCCAGGACGAACGCCGGCCTCCTGGCCCCCGCCAAAGAGAATGGGCTCCAGCGCATGCGGCGACGGCAGCACGAGCGCGCCGACACCTTTCGGCCCACAGAACTTGTGGCCGCTGAGGGCCAGCAGGGTTATTCCATCGCGCGTGCAGTCGATCGAGACTTTCCCACACGCCTGCGAGGCGTCGCAGAAGAAGGCGGCACCGTGCTGGCGGGCTATCAGTCCCACTTCGCGAACCGGGTAGATAGTCCCGACTTCGTTGTTCGCAGCCATCAAGCAGACCAGCGCTGCGCCATCACGACAACCCCGCTCCACCGACTCCATATCGATTCGCGCGAACTCGTCGACCGGGATCTCAACTACGTCTGCGAGTCCCTTGCGTCCAAGCGCCCTGCAGGTATCGAGGACGGCGTGGTGCTCGACTGCTGAGACCAGGACTCGGCGCGGAGTTCTCGACCGACAAGATGTAAGGAACCCGTGGATCGCCAGGTTCGTGCTTTCGGTCGCACCAGACGTGAACACCACGCATTCCGGCGTAGTTCCAACGAGGTTAGCCACTTGCAGACGCGCCGTGTCGATGACCGCCGCAGCTTCATCGCCGAAGGCGTGATCGCTCGCCGGGTTGCCGAAGATCTCCAACTGGGTGTGCGAGACGACCTCCGCTACGCGCGGGTCGAGCGGTGTCGTGGCGTGGTAGTCAAGATACACGCGTCTACGCATCGTGCTGCCCTCGGATCACGTTCACGAGCAGTTCGAGATCGTCGTCCGACGCAAAGGGCACCTGGGCGTAGATCAAGTCGGGTTCCCCGGCTAGGCGAGCGAGAAGATGGCCGCGCCCGAGGAGTTTCTCCGCACCCTTGCTCCCGAGCGAGATCTCCGAAGTGCCGGTGTCGGCCACTCGCAGGACGAGGCGATTGTCCAAGTTGGCTCGAAGCTGCATCGGCATCACGGAGGCTTCAGGTCGCTGGGCTGCGAAGATCAAGTGGATGCCGGCTCCCCGGGCCTTGGCGCCGAGCCGCCCCACCAGGCCGGATACATGGTCTCTGTATGCGTCTACTTGCATCCAGTCCGCGAATTCGTCGTGAACGACGAACACGGTCGGCAAGCGCTCGGCGACGTCAACACGAGCGTTGAACGACTGAAGGTCGCGAGCCTGACCAACGAAGAGCCGATAGCGCCTCTCCATTTCGTCGACAAGTTGCTGCAGGAGCGCGAGGGCGTCCTCCTGAGTTGTGATAATGCCCCCAGCCACATGGGGCAGTCGCGCGATGTGATGGAAATCCACTCCCATCTTTGGATCGATCAGGTGGATGCGGGCATGTTCGGGGAGGTTAGTTGCCGCGATGTCGAGGAGGAGGACCTGGAGAAGGACCGATTTACCGCTACCGCTCGTGCCCGCGATCAAGGTGTGCGGAGCGTGCATTCCCAAACCGGCGAAGGCGGAGCCCAGATTCAGGTAGAGCAGCTCACCATCGAGCTCGCGCTCTCCGACAATCAGACTCAAGTTGTGGCCGGAGGCTTGGCGGTTGAAGCCTCGCTTGGCCCATGCACGCCACAGCGGAACGACGATACGGCTCGGTCGGGCGATGCCGACGACAATCTCGCCGGGTTGGGCAGAAAGGCTCGTGATGCGGAGGCCGTGAGTGGTCAAGAGCTCGCTCTGCCGCGTCTCGATATCCCCTAGGTGCAGCCTGTCGGTACCCTTGAGCCGAACCAGTCCGGCATTTGGCGTGAGGCGTGTCCCTAGAACCACGGCCTGGAGCGAATACCGGAGTAGAGCCGTCTTGAGCCGACCTGATGCGTCGGCAAGCCACTTGTCGCCTTCGTGTGACTCCTCTGTCGATGCGTGGGAAAGGATCAATCGCGACAGGGGAGCGGACCACTCGCGCACCATGTCCGATGGGAGCAGGGAGGGAGACTCGGGATCCTGCGCGTGACTGTCCTGTCGAGCCAGCTGAGCGAGGCTAGGGTCGGCAGCAGGCGCGGCCTGAAGGGCTGGCTCTGGACCGGCGGCCCTTGGCTTTGTGTCGGCGGAGCTCGAGGCGGCCACGGCCTCAGGCATCGGTAACGACCACTGAGGCCTCGCGGAAACCGTTCGCGAGACTGTCCGAGCCCAAGGACTCTCGTCACCAAGGCGACGGCGCACCTCGCGCAAGGGCCTTCCTGCCTCGAAGGCGAGGAGAAGGTCACGCACGTCCCGCCGGCCGAACACCTCTTGAAGACCAACGTCCGGAATCGGTTCCTGGCCCCCTATACCGTCGGTGTCCCAGACGAACACTTGCGAATAGCCACGGAGGTCCATCGGCAAACGACCCTCTCGGATGGCTTCGCGGAATCGGCCAAGGACCCGCGCGTCCTGCGTGCTTCTCATGTCCAACAGCAAGTCGGCGAGGCGCGCCAGCCACAGATCGCGGTCGAGGCGTCCGGGTTGGCCGAAGAGGGCGTCAGCCAGCCGCTCGACAGTCGCCTTCACCTGATTGCGAGACGAACGCCTCTCTTGGTTCAGGATGCTTGCCCTTAGGAATTTCGCTTCCGAGACGAGCAGCCTGATCACGCTTCCGGTCGGCTCATCTGCAACGGTCAAGGCCATCAGGTCGGCGATACCGCCTTCACTCTGCCCTAGCCACGCTGCGTAGTCGTCAAGAAAGAACCAGGCAGTGGCTGTCCCACACTCCTCTGCAAGGAGCTGTTGGCTCAATACGACGCCGATCAGCTCGCCAGCGAAAGTCCCTCTCCGCGCTGCGCGTAGAACGATGTCACCCGAGATCTCCACCGCCCGCTCGATCAGCACCCGCGCGAGAGACGAGAGCCTCTGATCGGATAGCCCCAAGGCGAGGTCCGCCAGCCGCCGCTTCACGAGCACATGGAGGACGCGTGGCTCCGATGTGGAGGAGATCACAAGGTTGCGACCGTGGGTGCTCTCGCGCTGATAGCGGATGACGTTGATGTGCTGGGCGAGGAGCTGGCGCTTGTCGAGAAGTTCGTCGTAGTTGACGACCCATTCCGCAAGAGCATGGGCATCGTCCAGGATCCTCTTGACCTTGTTGTCTTCGAAAGAGATCTGGCGGGCGGGCAGGCGGTGGCCACCGGACTCCGGGACGTAGCGATCAACTACGGCGGCGACGGCATCGAGGTACGCCCAGCCTTCGCGAGGCTGCTGCGGACACGCGAGGTAGACCGTCGCGTGAAACTCCTCCTCGGATGCAAAGCGCTTGTATGACCAGCTCGGAGGGACATGCCCAAGGAGGTGTGGGAGCGAGCCACCGAGTGCAGGTACCTCCAAGAAGCGAAGACTGCCCTCCCGCGCTATCACGTCCTGGAGGAAGGCAATGTCGACCTGCTTCTCACCAGCACTCGCGGGAGCCGTCGCCCCTTCGAGCATGATGCTGACGCGGAGTTTCGACATGAAGTTCTGTGACGTCTCGCTCGCCACAAGGGCCTCAGGGTCAGTATCCGTGCGCTCGATGAGATCGCTGTAGAGGCTCTCGAGCTTCCGAGAGTCCTGGTGCCGCAGGACGACGTTGCAGCGCACCTCGTCCTCGTGGAGTGCGGACAGGGCGTTCACCGTTGCCAGGGGAAGTCCCGCAGAGTCGCACGCGTAGAGGGCCACGGCGAGATTGGCCCGTTCGTGGGGCTGAAGGTCCAGGTATCGCTGAACGACATCCGTGATTCGATCTGCCGCTGCCGCAGGATTCTCATTCGTCGCGGACTCCTGGGCGCCGCGGATCGGAATCTCCATCAGACTGTAGTCATGTAGCGTGTCGGAGCAGCTCAGGATCTCGGGGTGATCACCCGAGTAGCCCACAGCGACCTCCGGGTAGTAAGGATGTCGAAGGTGCGAGCGGAGGTCGGAAAAGAAGAGCCTGTCATCGCCGAAGTTCAGATCGTCGGCCGAGAGGACGTGTTGTAACAACCCAGCCACGGATCGGGCCTTCGCTGCGATGGCCGCCAGACGAAGGGGCTGCCACGGTGGCACAATCGCTGCGGGTACGGCACCGCTCACATGCGCGATCCCAATGTCGAGGATTGGTCGCAGCAGGTCGTGGCGATTACGGTCGTTGCGGCAGGCCGCTTGGAGTGCTTCAAGGAGGCTGGCGTAGTCCTCGGCCTGCGCAACCAGGTCAGCGGCGGCTACGCCAGTCGCCCACCAAGCCGAGATTGCCCGCTCGTAGGAGGTCGCGAACCGATCGAATGCCGCACGGATGGCTCCATGGTCCGCGGTGCCAACACGCCCGTCATCTGCCGACCGCTGCAGGTTTGCGAGAAAGAGATCGCGTAGGTCACTACCCACCTCAGGCAGGTCCGGCAGTAGACGGCCAGCGTCGCGCTCGCCCAGCGCTTCCAGAGTGGAGGTATCACTCAACGATAGCGGTTGCGCATGCCCCTTAGGGCCACCGACCCGCCTTTCCAGGCGCGCCTGCGAGAGGGGGCGGCCGATGAGCTGGCGCGCATCGTCAAAGAGATTGGCGCCGATACTGTCGGGGTTGCAGCGCCACGTCAGCTGTACGACCTCCCGCTGTGCTCCCTCTCTTTGGCCAACGACGAGTTCCACGTCGAAGATGATCTGCGTTGCACTCCGGGACCGCGACGTGGACGGCTTCTCATCGTGCCTTGCGGCCCAATCGAGCAGATCCTCGTACCGCAGGATCTCCGGAACACGCCACTGCACCTGTCGGCCAAATAGGCTCGGCAGGCCACGATATCGAAGGGAGAAAGCTCCGGCGACATTCCTGTTGACACCAAGCCAATGAGCCTTCTCCTGGTGGTGCGACCGAAGCACTAGCGTCCTCGGTCCCGGCGCCCATGCCTCGATCTTTCGAGTCAGCCGTTCGATCGCGCTCAACAGCCCGGCTAGCAGGTCATCGGTCTCGATAGGCGCGTCGTAAACGAAACGCTCCCATCGCGAAGCGAGTGACTTGTCCTTGCGGATGACCTGGCGGTGCTTCTCATAGAAGTCCCGATCATCGTCCTGTGCGCGCTTCGTGCGCCTCTGGTCGAGCTGTCGGAGGTAGTCCCTTTCGCCGTCGTCGAGAGCGGCTGCATCGTGCAACTCAAAATGGGCCAGAGTGTGCCCCGCTAGCGACCGAGACCTGCGTCGAATATTGCTGAAGAGCGCCGAAACCGAATCGAGTTCCCACTCGAGTAGGGAGAGGGCTTCAGCTTCACGGGTCCAACCCGGAGGGGCGTTCAGAAAGTCCAAGACTGGCTCGCGAACGTGGCCGGGCAGCTCGTCTTGGACCTTCTCGAATTGGGCGAATAGATCCCTCGGCTCGATCGACTGGCCCGAGGGAGTCTTCTTTAGGAGAAGTGGGGCTCGGCGGCGGAACAGGTCGGCGAAGCGCGTCGTCCACTTCGCCCGGGTCTTCTGATCCTTCTCCGGAAGGGCGGAGAAGCACCCCTGATCGCGTGGCAGCTGCAGCTCAGGCAGCGCCCAGCCCAACGCATTCACGATGCTGAGGCCCTGGCGCTCGAATCCGTCGGCCGTGAGACTCACATATCGCGCGATCTGAACGAGACTGCACTGCCGGGCTGACAGCAACCCGCCAAGTGCGGCAGCCCACTTCTCACGCGACACCGCGTCAAGGCTCGGGAGGTCCTTCGCTACGGCGGCGACCCAGCCGCCCGGATCACCAGCCAGCTCTGCTGCGCCTAGGCGCGTCACGTCATCGAGAGAGGTTGCTTGATCGTCTTCGATGTTGGCCAGGAGGAGAGCCGGGCGATCGCACGGAGCGTTACGGAGTGCCACAGTGCGCTCCGTCGTCAGTGCCTCGTCTGGGAGGGACAGGCAAGCGAGATACGTCTTTGGCAGGCTGACTCGAACAGCAGCTGCCAAGATCGGATCGCTGAGAACGTGCTCCGCGATTGCGGCGACTATCTCAGGCGAGAGCTGGTCGAGAATGAAACGCGCCGTCCCTTGGACCTCGTCCACCGGGTCAGCTAGCCGGGCGCGAAGAGTAGCAGCACCGACGCGTCCGATGATCTCGATTGCCTTCACGTCAGGGCCTCGACATCGTGAAAGGATTCACCACGTAGGCGCAGGAGTCGGACAGGCGCCGCACGAGCCCGAGACTGGCCAAGCGTTCCTCGAGGCGCTTCGCGTTGTCGCTGAACACCTCGGCATCCGCGGCTCCCGCCCGGATCAGCGGCTCAGCCTGACGCGGGCCGACGATCAATCCATATCGCTCATGGATGGTCTCGAGGAATCGCTCGAGGGGGCAGCGGCCATCTACGGAGCAGACGACCAATGACTTCAAGAACGCATCCGTGGGCGCATACCGGTTGCGCACGCTGGCCCTACGCGACGCCAGTCCGATCGCCCTCGACCAGGCAGCATGAATCCCCGCGACGTGTTGTCCATGGCGTTTCAAGGCATCCTCAACGGTTGCTTCTAGGAGACCGTCTGGCGTCACTCCAGTCGGGATCGAGTCACGGGACCAGGAGAATCGACTCCGAAGTACGACGAGTGCTGCGGCGCTGGGGCTCGGGGCCACCAAGGCGGCCGCCCATTCGGCGCCGGCCGTGACCGACCGCACGTGTGACTCGACAGCCTTCCGCGGGAGACTACTGTTGTCGTCGTACGACGCGATCGACAACTCGCGAACTGCGGTGCGCTTTGGCGAGACAATCTCCAGCACGAAGGTTGGCTCCGTGGAAGGCCTGCCGAGCTCCGCGTGAGCTCTGCCGAGGAAGTAGAGGAGCAGATGCAAGCCTGTGATGGCCACAAGATGTGGCAGACAGTCGAGACCCGGCAGGGGCTGGTTCAAAACGCGAAGCCAGTCATCAGCGAGTGCCTCGTATCGGGGAAGGGCAAGGTGTGGGAGGTAAGCGCCTTGTCGCGTGGATGAGGCGACTTCGTCCACTGCCCCCTGAAGGACTCGGACCAACCTACCGAAGTCGCTCGTCTCGCCCAGGAACAGAGCCTCTAGCTTCGGAAGAAGCTGCGGCCCGCGACCCGAGCGGCAGAGCATCAGGTAGAGCAGCTCCCCGGTTCGCGCATAGAACCGGCGATCAGCGGAGAAGGTCTCTGCGGACTCCTGCCTGAGGTCCTCGTAGAGTGCCGCGCGGCCAAAAGGGAAGACGAAACGCGACGTCCAGCGTTTGTTGCTCAGACTTTCGTGGGACATCCCGCGCAGCAGGGAAATCACCCGCGCGAAGTCATCGAATGAAGAGAACGCCTGCCTCAAACGCGTTACTTGGCCTGAGTCGTGTGATCCCGGCTTCCTCAGAAAGCTGGCCTCCCATCGGGACCATGCATCGGAATCGTGCAGCCCCAGACCTCGAACCTCCTCGAGGGACTGGTTATTGAACAGAAGCGTACGAAGGCAGAATTGCTGTTGCGGTCGGTAGGTCAGATCGTGGTCTGGGGGCTCGACCAGTGGCTCGCCATGTCGGGCATGCAGCACGGTCAGGAACTCAAGAACCGTGAGCCACGGGCTCTGTTCGTCGTACAACCGATGACCCCAGATCGCTTCGTCGACCCACATCTGTCGACGTGCATCGGCGTCTACAGCCGGGCGCTTCAGAGGTTCGGGGATCACGGCGTAATGACCTCGACACGTCGAGGTTGCGCATGGCCCTCGGAGCCAAGCTCCAGGAACTCAACGACAAGGTGGGGACCCGTCTCGTCACCCGACAAGCGCCGTCTCTCCTCTACGCACCTCAACAACTGGGACTTGAAGGCCAGCAGATCCTCATAACATTCGAGAGAGAAGCTGCTGGGCAACGAACCCTCCGCGACCCGGCAGAGGAACTCGAAGCGGGTGAGCGTGAGGCCCAGATCGAGGGGAGCCAGACCGGAACCCAGTTCGACGCGAAGTTTCAAGCCGCCGGGGGTTTGGATTGGGAAGACTCTTTCCCCGCGGTTTGGGTGGACCGATACGACCGCATCGAGAAGGCGCGACATCTTTGCCTGCGAGTGGGTTCCGGACGTAGCCAGAAGGACTTCGCGCGTGTTCCCTACGAGCATCCCCGTGAAGATCCGGTTGAGGCCTCGGACGAGGCGGCGCATTGTCTCGGGGCGTGCCGGTGACTGCGAGGCTAGTGCGTCGAGGAGGTTCAGGAAGTCCCCGGCGAATCGGTAGACCGTCAGCTCCCATAGTCCCAGCGTGTCGGAGAGTTCGTCTGGAAGGACAAAGAAGAGCCGCTGGCGCTGCCGGCGTAGCAACGCAAGGAATTGCTGTGTCGCGTCGCCGTCAAGTTGAGTTCCCGTCTCAAGGTAAGCGTGCTGAGCGTTACGCCAAGCGGGCGTGGCCCCATAAGTCGGATCAGCCCCGAGCAGGGCATCGTGACGCGCGGTGAGGTCGGGATCGTCAGCGCCGAAAGCCAATAGTGTGTCGATTCGATTACTCGTCTCGTCACCGATTCCAACGCGGGCAAGCTTCCCGAAGATCCTCTCGCGGCGATCACGCGTCCGTTCCGGCAGGTTCTCCCCGAACACGTTGGCGTAGACATTGGCGTGCTCAGCGTCCCCCTGCTCCAGTACTCGACCAACGTCTTCGCAGGTGAGGAGCTGTTCCCTGACCCCTCCATGGCCCAGCAGCATGTTCGTGGCCAAGGCGAAGACCTGCCGGACGGGGAAGTGCACGCCATTTGACGCCCCTAACTTGAGCAACGTTCGAAGCCGCGCGCGGAAGAGAGAGACTTCGGGGCTAGTGCCCAGTAGGCGTGATCTGTTCTCGTAAATCGGACACCTAGGGCTGGCATTGACGAACGGGCAACGCTGACAATCCAGCCAGCCCGGATGCTCGAGGACCGCGGTGAACACGGCATCCAACAGACCCACACCCGCGTCCTTACCTAGGTCATAAAGCGCAAGGCGGGCGCCGTTCTGTCGGTCGGCGCCCCCGACCATGAGATCCTCTATCAGCAGCGCGAGCCGATCGCCATCGGTGGATGCGACCTCTCGGCACTGACTGATGAGCTGCCCATGGTTACCGGCAACGAGATAGGTCCGGCGCGCACTCGCTCCGAATGCTGAGTTGGCCAAGCCGTCTATGACGTCGCTCGCCTCCGATGCGCTGAGCTCGGTGAGGTCTTTCACTATCACGAGCTCGCCACCAGGATGCGCAAGAGTGCGTATGTGACCAGGCCCATTCCAGACTTCGGGCGCTCCACCCAGGTGAAGGAAGACCTGCCGGCAGTGGTAGGTCTTGCCATCACCGGCGGTCCCCGTCAGCACTACCGAACGAGGTGCCGGCTGTGCGGTGAGGTCCTGTAGAACGTGCTCTAGGTGGAGCGCAGGAAGATCGATGGCCTGCATCCCGCTGTGGCGGAGTGCCCGAGAAATCGCCTCGTCATACATGTTCTCGTTGGTCGACACGGGCCCGTAGTTGCGGAGGAAGCGGATCCAGCGCGACGAAGGAGGTCGAGACGGTGGCACAATGCCTGCTAGAGGTGACAGACAACGCAGCCTCGGTCGGCTTCGTCGTCATCGAAAGCCTTGGCGAGGACCTCCGCCAAGGGAGTGTTCGGAGCCGTTAGGAGCGCCTTACGAGCCTCGGCCCTCTCGTGCTCAGCAATGACGCTCTCCCGGCGGGCCAGAAGCTGAGTCAGCGTCTCGCCTGGCACCCATGTGTATTGACGCCCATCGCTGTGGTCAGTCTCGTATTGCACGGCCTGGTCAAACCGATCCGGATGCTCTTCGGCCAGGCGTACCCACTCGATCTTGCGCTGGAAGAAACAGAAGTAGCAGCCAGATCGCGAGCGCCAGCGATAGTAGTCTGGCAGGCCAATGCCGCTGTCTTCCAACAAGCGGAGAATGTCTGCCTTGACCAGCCCCCGCTCCTTGAAAGGAAAGGCAGCTCTGATGTTGGGCTTGGTCGACACGTAGCCTTCACGATTCTCATCGGCGCGAATCCCGACGTAGCTGATCGCCTCGTCTTCCCCGATGAACTTCTCGAGTGGCGCAATCTTCAGCTGCTTAGTGCACCATCGCATGCGCGGCGAGGGAAGGAGTCCGTTGTAGACCTGCAGCCAGTGATCAAACCCGCGCTCAGCCTCCAGCCGCCTGACGGAGATGCCCAGCCGCGCCTCGATGCGGGCGAGGTACGCGTAGGTCTCGGGAAGTTCCTTGTGAGTATCGCAGAAGAAGTATTCCATCTCCGGGATCTGCTTGTGTAAGAGGACGGCCAGGGCGGCACTGTCCCGGCCTCCGGAGAGCCCGAGCACGTGCCTGATGGGCTTATCGGCCACTCTTCGCCTCCACACGAGATTGAGCCGGCGCGGCTCGATTCAGGACGTCCTCGCTGAGAGCCGCGATAACGCCGTACTGCTGCTCGATCGAGCACTTCGTGAGCTCGGGCAGAATGCTGGCATAGAGCGAGCGGGCCAACTCGCGCATCGGTTCGTCGATCCACACGAGTCGGTGTACCTCGTTGCCGTCTGGCGAGGTGATGGTCACGCGCCGTGCATCAAATCCCTGACGGTCGGGGGCGCCGGCGTCGTGCACAACAGCTTCGACATCTCGAAAACGTCGAGAGAGTTCGGTTAGCCGAAGCTCGAAGGCCAAGCAGTCCTCGTCACTCCACGCCTCGGCAGGTCGCTCAGCGACAACGGTGAGGATAGCTTCGAGCCAGCGTTCCTCGGTAGGAGTCGCGTCCGTAGCCGCATGCAGGAAGGCCCTCAGCCTTGGCTCAAGGGTGGAGTGGACGAGTCGCTGCGAACGCACGCGAAGATCCTCACGCAAGCGGGATGGATCGCTCTGGACCGAGAACGCAGAATGCAGGAGCTGTCGGCAAGCCTGGAGGCGCCGCGCGTAGAAGTCATTGAGCTCTCGGATGGCGTCGAGGAGGCGCTCCTTGTAGGTGGAGCGCTCAGTCGGCTTAGGTGGAAGCCCTGGCTCTATGGCCTCAAGGCCGCAAGCCTCAGGCAGAGTCCGAAAGAGGATTTCGTCCGGCTCGGTGCCTGTCAGCAGCGCCTCGCGAACGCTGAGCGACTTCAGCGAAAGGGCGCGCGTTCGTCGGGTCGCTTCGGGCAGGCTCCGGATGAACTGCACTAGCGGGCGAACGACGCTGAGGATGGTCTGGTTTCGGAGGCCAGGGGGGGTTCGCGAGGCAACTTGCAGGACTGCCTCCAGATCACGGAGTATCTCTAGACGCAACCCTCGGAGCGCCATGCTCTTGACGGTGAAGCGGCTCGGCTGCTTGACGAGAACCTCGAAATGCTCTGCTCCCAGCAGAGGCAGAAAGCTGCCGTCCCGATAGAAGCCAACTTCATCGGCGAGATGGAGGAGGACCGCAGCAAGAAGCACGGGTATGGGCCCCGACTTGAGGCCATAGGGCGGCGCCTGCAGTAGGCCAAAAAGCCTCTCGATGTTGCGAGGCTCCGGAGTGGCGTCAAGGCAGAAGCCGGTGATCGCTTTCCACGCCGGAAGCAACTCCGGTGATTTGGGTGGGGCAAAGTGCGGTCCGGAAGTACTGGGCCGATGAATCCCAGACTGGGCGAGCAGGGTGCCGTACATGCTGACCTCTGGACCATCTCCCTTGAGGCCCAGGCGCTGCTCGTGGCCATGGTTGATCATGGCTGCGATCAGCTCACGACGAGCTCGTGCGCCCTGGGATGTCAACTCTCGCCGGTTGATGAGTTCGTTGCGCAGGACCACGCGCTCCGAGTAGACCCTGTCGCACACCCGTGAGAGGTGGCCGCTCAGCGCACGAGCGTCAAGCGTGGTGGCCTTGCCGAGGATGCTGCAACGCAGGAGGCCATGACCGAAAGCCGCGTGAGCAGCGCGTGCCAGCTCTCGCCGAGCACTTGCGAGCCGATGGTGCACCTCGCGGCGCGCTACGCCATCGCGCTGGAGGCTCGGTTCTGAATGACCCAGGGCCGCTAGGGCCGCCACTTCGCGAGCGGCGGCTTCGAGGGGATCGAGGGCCCGCGGGTACATGACAAGGAGTGGCCGACCATCCGACAGCGAGGCGGGAGTGTCTTCGAGCTGTTGTCTCGAGACCCAGAACGCAATCACTCCATCGACCCCTGGCTCTGAGGCCTGGAGCAAGCCCGATGCTGAGCCAACATAGCGACGCTCGAAACAACGGAGGGTGCCTGTCTCGTGACTATGGCGATGCGCGATCAGGGGGGACAGCGGCGCTGCCACGGAGAGAACCTCGTCGAGCGCTCTTGTCTCGCTCGCGACGGCATGGCGAACCGCAGTGTCAACATCGAAGTCGGAACCCTCCCACAGTCGGTACTCATCGAGCCGTGCCCGATACGTGATGAGCCCCTTGCGCACCAACTCATCGAGCCGCACCTGCCACTGGCGGCTTGCCTCCGCAGGCCCGGGCACATCCTGGAGCGCAGCCGTAGTGAGATTTCTCGACGCTCGAAGTGCTCCGGAGGTCGAAACCACGTTGAGCACCCCGACGGTCTTGAGAACTGCCACGTACTCGGGTTCGAGGGACCGAGCGTCGTCTAAGACGCCCTGGATCTCAGCCCAACGCTGAACTCCGGGACGAAAGGCCTGGCCAGGCCCCAAGGCGGCCAGGAAATAGTCGTACACCTCTGAGAGCTTCAGCGTGGGCCATCCGCTCGCCGTGGAAGAGTGTTCGCGCAGGAAGCTGGAGAGGCTGTGGGGCTCTTCCCCCGTGAGGAAGGTAAAAAGCGATCGATCGTTCTGGGCGAACCGCGTGCAGAGACCGGGCACGACGGCGGCCGCCACAGGGTGAAGCGGGAGAAGCTGCTTGACAGTCTCCTCCGTCAGTACCGATGCGAGGTAGGAATCCTGGCTCCTCTGGAAATGGCGGGCCCAGCTCCTCGCCGCCGCATCGAGATTGGCTGCCTTGCTTGCTGTCGGCGACTTCGAGATCGCCAAAGCCATCACATGCAGCATCTCTTCTGGCGCCTCGGCGAAGGCAACATCCTCGAAGCGTCCTTGGACCTTCTGCCACTCCAGACGACGACCCACGCCTAGGCCAGCACCGTATTCGCCAAACGCCTGATGCAGGAGGGCCACGATGATGATGGGTTTGCCACTGGCGCCTTGAATCGATTCGGCGAGCTGTTGCAGGAGGTAGAGGTCTTCCTGTCCGCCGGACGCTGCAGCGTGTTCAAGGTTCTTCCCTAGCTCGTCCAGTACCAGCACCACGCCACCCTGCGAAGCGTCGGCAAGCTCACGAACGAGGTCCACGAGCCTGTGGTCAGGCACCAGACCCCCGGACTTGGAGGAGTGTCGGTTGAGTTCGTCAACGATGCGCGGACGCCTGCCCCGAGTGCCCGACCAGTAGTCGTCGGCACCCCTCCTAAGGGCTCTCAAGACCGTGGTGGAGACTGGCTCCCGTTGGCCCACGGCTATCGCCCTCACGAGGCCTCGATCGGGAACCCTCTTCGCCAGTGCCATGAGATCCGCCGAGGTCCCGGAGAGGATCCTCGCGGCTTCGCGTCGGAGGGCAGATTGGTGCGGACCAAGGAGGGAGCAGAGATAGTGTGCGAACGCCGACTTCCCAGTGCCGTAGACACCAGTCAGGCTCCATGCCCGGGCCGCTCCACCGACCTCCAAGGAACCAAGGACCCTTGCGAGAACTTGCCGCGCGCGAGGTGTGACGACGTAGCCTTCGACTGTGCCCGGGGACGATAAGTCGCGCTCCAGGTTGACGGCCCGTGTGTAGCGCCGCCCGAGAGTGACGTAGTCGCTCAGCCGATGACTCAAGCCGCTGCACCCCGTCGAGTGAATAGCCCTTCCAGCACGGAACGAGATAGCAGTCGGGCGTCTTCCCGCGTGGTCATCTGAAGCAGCCCGGCTGTGTACGAGAGCCCCAAGTTCTTTTCCCGACTCGCACCGTCCTCGATGGCCGCGCACAGCGCTGACTCGGTCAGTTTGAACGCCATCCCCGGGCTGCCGGGCCCTGAGAGCAGGCGGAAGACGGGGATCGTTCTCGCCTCCGGAGCAACCGACCCGGCGTATCCCAAGCAGGCGGCCACGACGAGATCTGATGGGAGGCTCTCCTTGGCGCCCATGTCGAAGAAGTAGGTCCGGGCCGTCTGGCTCTTATGGATCAGGCCGAGCTCGACGAAAGGGCACGCGAGTGTCTCTTCGTCGATCGCATGGCTCGCAGGCGTTTCTGCATACATGCGAACGACGCAGTTGATGTCCTTGCGCAGGGACGAAGGCGAGATGCGGGACGATGGGAACGTCTGAGTCACGTAGGCCTGGAGGCCTCCCGCGAGCTGGTCAATCGTGAACTCGGTCTGGCCGAAGCGGGTGAAAGCGAACTCCCACGCCGTGGCTTGGCAGGGCTGAGAGATCAGACTCCAATGGAGGAGCCACAGGGAGGCCAGGTCCTCCAAGAACGGATCCCAGCCGCGCAGATCAAGTAGCGCACGTCCGAGCTTGGTCGGCGCGCTACCCGGCCGACGAGTAGAGTCGGCCGGTTCCAAGACCTTAAAGGCATGGCACCAGTAACGAATGGCTCTTGCCATGTTCTTGCCAACACCGAGCTTCAGCGGTGCCTCGTCGTCGTGGAAGATCGAGGGGTTGTCTGTGGCGGCCTGGAAGCCCTTCGTCAGCCATCCGTACCTTGGGGCGAACGTCTCATGCCTCGCGAAGACCGCTGCAGGTGAAGATGACGCGCGAGCCGTGCGATCAGCCCGACGTTTGGACGAGACTCCCATGACGCCCTGGCCAGACTTCGCAGTCTTGCCAGGCTTGCGCGCCACGTGCTTTCTCGCCTTCTGCCTGGTCTTCGCGCCCACACGAGCGCGCTGCCGGCGAGTGGGCCTGCGCCCCTGCGCTTTGCGCCTAGACGTTCGCTTACTCGACGACGCCACTGTGCCCCACCCCTCGCCCACAGAACCGTTCTGCGCCCTCAGCGGATGGGCCGCAGCTTGGTCGACATTAGGCCACAAGAGGGCGCGCCAGAAAAGGCTCTAGATCGCCGGAAACCCCTGGGCCTCTTGGACCTAGCATCCCGATGTATCGCGTCGATGATACGCCCTCGCGAGGCCCGAACAGGTCCGGACGCTTGGCGAATGCGAGGGGCCGCTACGCGCGCCCTGCGCGTGCCATCCTTCTCGCAAGGCCGATGGCGGCGCGAACACCGCCTTTCGCCCTCAACGCCTTGACGCGCGCCTTCTGCCTCGGCTTGAGCGTCCTGAGGTAGCCCATGTACTGGCCCTGGCGCCTGAGGCTGGCGCGACGGGCCGGCGACAGCTTTAGCTTGCGTCCCCGGCGGCCTGGATGGGCATTGGCCGGAGGCCGCGTGGCGGCGTCAAGCGCCGGTGCCAAGCGTGCCAGCGCGCGAGCGATCGCACCCAGCGACCTGCGGATAGCATGGACATCCGTACCGATCGACCTGGCGCGCGCCCTTTGCGAGGGGGGCCTCCGCGGTTGAAGTGACGGGGCGAATGGCACTACGCCGTCGCGGCTCGCCCTGCGAGCGGGCGCGGGATGCCCCTACCGCGAGGCTGCCTGGAACCCCCGTGGAACCCATCGCCGGCTGGCGATTCGTCATGGGTTCCAACGCGACCGGTTCCTGCTGGGACGAGAGGGTTTAGTTGGTGACCCGCCTAGGACTCGAACCTAGAACCCAGAGATATGAGCCTCCACGCTCACGAAGTTGTCTGGCCAGCCGTCATGAGCGCCCAGCCACTCTTCTCCCTCGCCGCCACGTGGCCGCAAGATCGCGATGGTCGCCGCAACTCCCGAACGGCGGCCGGGGCGTCGCTTGCGTAACTTCGACCATCACCGCGAGAACGGAGAAGCCAGATGCCAAGCCAGGCGAGAACCGCGATCGTCACCGGAGCGTCCCGCGGGATCGGCGCAGCCGTCGCGCAGCGACTCGCTGGAGACGGATTCCAAGTCGTCATCGACTATGCGGGGCAAGCCGAGGAAGCCGACGCCCTGGTGGAGCGCATACGCGAGTCCGGTGGAATCGCCAGCGCCTTTCGCGCCGATGTCAGCGACCCGACGGCCGTGCGCGCCATGTTCGACCAGGCGGAGCGGAACTACGGCGGTGTGGACGTGCTCGTCAACAACGCCGGCATCATGCAGCTCGCGCCTATCGCGGAAGCGGATGACGCGCTCTTCGACCGCCACGTCGCGATCAACCTGAAGGGCGTCTTCAACGGCATGCGCGAGGCGGCGCGGCGATTCAAGAGCGGCGGCCGCATCATCAGCTTGTCGTCGAGCGTCGTCGGGCTGTATCAGCCCACCTACGGCGTATACGCCGCGACCAAAGGCGCCATCGAGGCGCTGACTCACGTGCTGGCCAACGAGGTGCGCGGCCGCAGCATCACCGTGAACGCGGTTGCGCCCGGCCCGACGGGCACGGACCTCTTTCTCACCGGAAAAGCGCCGGAGCTCGTCGATCGCCTCAGCAAGCTCGCGCCGCTGGAGCGCTTGGGCCGCCCCGCCGACATCGCCGCGGCGGTGGCTTTCCTCGCCGGGCCGGACGGTGCGTGGATCAACGGGCAGGTCCTGCGCGCCAACGGCGGGATCGTCTGATGGCAGCGCAGCCGGGGACTGAACGAGCCCTGATCACAACGCGCGCAGCACAGCACTTGCTCGCGGTCGCCGCCGACCACGCGGCGGCCATCGGGGTGTCGGTCAACATCACCATTCTCGACGCCGGCGCGCATCTCAAGGCCTTCATCCGCATGGACGGCGCCGTGCTCGGCTCGATCGATCTGGCGATGAGGAAGGCGAGAACGGCGGTGCTGTTCGAGACCACGAGCGAGGCCGTCTGGGATTACTGCAAACCCGGCGCGCCGGCACACGCGCTCGAGCTCTCCAACCACGGCCTCGCCCCATTCGCTGGTGGCATTCCGCTCAAAGGGCGGCATGGCGAGACCCTCGGCGCCGTCGGTGTGTCGGGTGGCGCCGTGGCACAGGATCTCGAGATCGCCCAGGCCGCGGTTGCAGCGTTCAACCCATAGGGCCACCCATTCAACGGAGAGGCATCCATGTCCAAGACGATCCTCATCACCGGCGCAGGTTCCGGCTTCGGCGAAGCCGCAGCAATCGGCCTCGCCAAGAAGGGCCACACCGTCATCGCCACGGCGCAGATCTCGCCGCAGGTCGCGGCGCTGCGGCGGAAGGCGGCCGAGCTCGACCTCGACCGACTGCACGTCGAGAAACTCGATCTGTTCGACTCCTACGACGTCGCCCACGCGCAGACCTGGGAGATCGACGTGCTCTGGAACAATGCCGGGCTGGGCGAGAGTGGCCCCGTATCCGAGATCCCGGTCGATCTGGTCCGCCACAACTACGAGGTCAACGTCTTCAAGCCGCTCGAGCTGACGCAAGGCTTCATCAAGAAATGGGTCGCCGCGCAGAAGAAGGCGAAAATCGTGTTCACCTCCTCGATGGGCGGATTGTTCACGCCGGCTGGCTGGGGAGTCTACGTCTCGACCAAGCATGCGCTGGAGTCGATCGCCGAGGCGATGCAGCAGGAGATGGCGCCATTCGGCATCAAGGTGCAGACGATCAACCCCGGCGCCTATCTCACGGGCTACAACGAGACCATGGCCGACACGGCTTTCCGGTGGCTCGACGACTCCAAGCACTTCACCAACCGGGAGACGCTGCGCAGGACCTTCGACGCGCTGCTCGGACAGCCCGAGGGACACCTCGACCCGCAGGAGATGATCGCCCGCATGATCGAGATCGTGCCGGCCGATACCGGAAAGTTCCGCAACGTGTGCCCGCAGTTCGTTGAGGACATGCTCAAGAAGTCTCAGGCCGACGCCTGGAACAACACGATCTGAACCGTCCACTCACTTAAGGACCGTCTCATGACTGCTGCCGTCATCCTGGTCACCGGCTCCTCGAGCGGCATTGGCCGCATGGCAGCCAATGCCCTCGCGCACTCGGGATACACCGTCTACGCCTCGATGCGCGAGACCAAGGGTCGCAACGCCGAGCAGGTGAGCGACGTCGAGGCGTATGCGCGCGAGCAGGGCGTCGACCTCCACGCCATCGAGCTCGACGTCACCTCGCAGGCCTCCGTGGACGCCGCGGTCGCCCGGATCATCGATACCCACGGACACATCGACGTCATCGTGCACAACGCAGGCCACATGGTGTTCGGGCCCGCCGAGGCCTTTACGCCGGAGCAGCTCGCCGAGCTCTACGACGTGAACGTGCTTTCCACCCAGCGCGTCAACCGCGCTGCATTGCCACACATGCGGAAGCGGGGGCAGGGCCTCCTGGTGTGGGTGTCGTCGTCCAGCACCGCCGGCGGAGTTCCGCCCTACCTCGCGCCGTATTTCGCCGCGAAGGCCGCCATGGACGCCCTGGCCGTGCAGTACGCGCGCGAGCTGGTGCGCTGGGGGATCGAGACCTCGATCATCGTGCCGGGGGCATTCACGCGCGGCACCAATCACTTCGCCCACTCCGGGCGCCCCGCCGACGAGGCGCGTGCCCTCGAGTACGACGCCGGGCCGTATGCCGGGTTCGGACGAGAGATCCAGGCCGCCTTCGACAGGATCGTCCCGGAGGACGCTGACCCCGCCACGGTCGCCGGGGCAATCGTTTCCGTGGTCGACACGCCGTTTGGTGAGCGTCCGTTCCGCGTGCATGTCGATCCGAGCGAGGACGGGGCCGCGGTCGCGTTCGCCGTCATCGACCGCGTGCGCAACGAGATGCTCTATCGGGTTGGCTTCTCCGATCTGCTGAAGCCGCGCGGCATATCTGCGCCGGAAGGAAGCCGATGAGACGGGTCCGTCTTCGGTCTCTCGCGGGGGCGTGCGCGGTCGCGGCCGCGCTCTCGCTGCTGTCCGCCAGCACGCATGCTGGAGGAGGACCATCGATGGCCACGCCCATCGTGAGCGACACCGATACTCGCAACCGAGCGGCCGTGGAAGCGAGCTTTGCGGCCTGGCGCGAGGGAACCGGCAGCCCCTTCGACTTGCTCGCCACCGACGCGCGCTGGACCATCGTGGGCCGGTCGGACGTCTCGCGCACGTACGCGAGCCGAGCGGCGTTTCTCGACGAGGTGATCGGTCCCTTCAACGCTCGCCTGCGCGAGAGATTGCGGCCAGCGATCCGCAACATCTACGCGGACGCAGACACGGTCATCGTCTTCTTCGACGCCACTGGTCTCGCGCGCGACGGGGAGGTCTATACCAATACATACGCCTGGTTCTTGGAGATGCGCGACGGGCGTGTGGTCGCGGCGCACGCCTTCTTCGACAGCGTCACGTTCAACGATCTCTGGCGGCGCGTCTCTCCCACCAGCGCGGACCGGCGGTAAGCGCCTCATGCGGGCTGCCGGTCGCACGCAGCTTGACGCCGAGACCGGAGCAGCGCAAGCTCGACCAGAATCGACGGCCGCTTCGGAGTAGCGCGTATGGGTTTGGGACGCCTTCCCCAGGCCGAAACAGTGGTCGGCCGCCTCCTGGGGATGCCGCCGCCGCTGGTACCGATAGACCTCGCGGGCGCCACGAAAGTGACGCCGCCATGGCCAAACCCGCCGTTCGAGGGTCGTCTACCCGGATTCAAGGAGCACGTCATCGTTGCGCACCTGGGCGGGCACTCTCAGGCCTCGGTGCGGACCGATGGCAAGCTCCACACCGCGGCGACCGTGCCTGGTACCGTGAGCGTCTGCCCGCGAGGCCACGACACGGTGCGGCGAAGCGACGCCGCGATTGAGGTCGTGAGCCTCTTCCTGGACCCGGACCGTCTGCGGGCCTGTTCAGATCAGGTTGCCGATGGACGCGAACCGGAAGTGCTCGACCGGCTCGGCTTCGACGACCCGAAGCTCTTCGCCATCCTGAGGCTGATCGGCGGCGAGATCGTACCGAGCGAGGCCCCCCCGCGGCTCTTCATGGAGCACCTGATCGATCTTCTCTGCTTTCAGCTTCTGCGCGCCCATACGTTCTTCCCGGCGAGTGAGGCCGCGAGGCCGAGCCGCGGTCTGGCGCCGTGGCAGGTCAAGCGCGTCACCGTCTACATGCGCGACCACGTCGGGCAGGACATCGGACTGCAGGAACTGGCCGAGGTGGTGCGCCTCAGCCGCTTTTACTTCTGCAGCGCGTTCCGCATCGCAACCGGACGCACGCCGTACGAGTGGCTCACTCGGCTGCGGATGGAAATGGCGCGGAAGCTCCTCGCCGATCGCGCGATGCGCATCACCGACATAGCCCTGGCCGTCGGCTACCAGACGCCCTCGGCGTTCGCCGCCAGCTTCCGCAGACACGTCGGTGTTGCCCCGACCGAGTTTCGCCGAAAGCTCTGACAATCATTGAAGGACTCGGCGGTTCCGTCGGCGAGCTGGAGATTCCGAAGGGCTCCGCCAGCCCGGATGCGGCCGCCTCGAGCTTCACCCGCCCTCTGTCGCCCTCGAGGCGGCTCCATCGCCGGCGCAGAGTTGCGTGGAGCTACCGGTCTGCCTGCGCTTTGGGCGCCAGGGCTTCGGCGTACCGCGTATCTGTGGGACCAACCCCCGAGATCTGGACCAAGACGGGCTCGGCTCCTGCCCTCGCGAAATGATTCCCTCCGCCGGGCTCGGAGTAGACGCTGCCCGGCGGAAGGGTCTTGAGCGCGCGCTCGTCGAAGCGATCGCCGTAGCCAATCTGCCAGGAGCCTGAAATGACCGTGGCCATGCGATAGTCCCGGTGAGAGTGCGCCGGAATCGAGGTGTTCGGTGGCACCGATAACACGATCGCATAGAAGCCGGCTTTCGAGGGATCGCCGACGAGAACCGACGTGGAGACGCCGGGAAGGTAAGAGCTGCCGATCTGATTCGAGCCCGTTCGGATCTCCCGTGCTTCCCCGGGCGTCAGTCGCATCTCGGGCAGCGAGGACGTTAGAGGCGTTGCCGCCTGCTGCCCGACCTTCTCTCCCGCGATGAAGCGGATGAGGGCGTCGGCGGTCTCGCGCGGACTCTCCTCCATGATCCAGTGGCCAGTGTGGGCAAGCACGAGCGAGCTCGAATTCGTAGCCACCAGGGATCCCTGCTCGGCGAGCGCCGCACCGTTCGCCTTGTCCCCGCCGACGGTGAGCAGCGGCATGGTTAGCTTCGTCCGTGCGAACTTCTCGAAGTCCACCGCGGCCTGCTGAAAGGACACGAAGTAGGCCCAGCCCGCTCGCATCCGCCCTGGCCGGGCGTAGTCGGCGGCATAGGCCTGGCGATCGGCCTCGGGGATGGATCGCTTGCCGTCGGCGGCGAAGTTATTCCAGAAGTGCTCGAAGTACGTCCGCTCGCGGCCCTTCACCAGGGCTTCGGGCGTCGCGCCGTTGAAGCGGAAGTGCCAGATCGCCGGGTGGTTGTAGATGGCCTCCCAACCCTTCACGCCGGGGAGGAACGCGTCCATCAAGACGAGCCGATCCACCTCGCCTGGAAACTGAGCCGCGTACGCGTAGGCCACCATCAAGCCGATGTCGTGACCCACGACGACGGCATGCTCCACGCCGAGCTGTCGGATCAGCGCGTGGATGCGCCGGGCCGCACTTGCCATGTCCAGGCCGTCCTTGGGGATCGCCGACCCTCCGATCCCGGGCAAATCGGGAGCGATCACGCGGTGGCGGTCGGACAGCTGAGGCATCAGGGGGCGCCACATCCGCGACGTCTCGGCATAGCCGTGCAGCAGCACCGCGGCTGGTCCGCGGCCGGCCTCGAGGTACTGCAGCGTGAGGCCATCCACCACGGCAGTGCGGACGGCAACTCCTGCAGCCGGCTGCTCCGCGCCGGCCGCGCTCGCCAGGATCAGCGACGTCAGGGCCGCCATACAGCCCAAGGTCCGGCGTCCGAAGACGCCCGTGTCGGCAGAAGCGTTCTTCATGATTCTGGACTATATGGTCCAGAATGGGACGAGTCAAGGGTCGACCGATAGGATACGGTTGAGACGCTCATGGCTCGACCGAAGGCATTCGACAAGGACGACGCGCTAGCCGCCGCGATGCAGGTTTTCTGGAAGACCGGCTACGAGCGGACCTCCCTCGATGTCCTCCTCAAGGCCATGGGCATCTCAAAACAAAGCCTCTACGACACGTTCGGCGACAAGCGCGCGTTGTACCTCAAGGCCCTGGCATACTACCGGAAGCAGACCCTCACGTCGATGCGGACGCTCTTTGCCTCCGTGGGGACCGCCCGAGATGGATTCTCGCGGTTACTCCTCGGACTGAGCGCCGAGTCCGAGGAACAGCATGCAAGAGGCTGTCTCCTGTTAAGCGCGAACCTGGAACGAGAGACGAGCGACGCCCTGATCGCGCAGTTCCTGCGTGAGAACCAGGCGGCCGTCGAGAAGATCTTTGCTGACGCGATCACTCAAGCCCAGGCCCGAAGGGAGCTCTCGAAGACTCTCGATCCTCAGTCGCTCGCGCGGTTCTTCGCTGTCACCATCCAGGGGATGCGGGCGATGGCCAGGCTGAAGTCCGATCGCCGCGCCCTTCGCCAAGTAGCAAGGGTGGCGCTCGCTGCTCTCGACGCTTGGTAACTGCCCAGACCCACGACGCGAGACGATGCTGTGGCCTGTTCCTTCGCTCCTCCCGAGAGAGCGGCGGGCTCTTTCGAATCGGCAGGATGGACAAGAAATGGACAAATCGGCCTGCTCGCCGATTCATTGTTTCGCTCAGTTACTTTCGGAGTTGGTGGAGCTGACGGGGATCGAACCCCTGACCTCGTGAATGCCATTCCCCTTGGTCTCCCGCTGCGCAGGCGGATCGCCATCTCTCCCACTTGGAACCCTGGGGCATCGCGCGTAGAATCGCGGCACCTAAACCACACTTCAAAACCCGTGGAGAACATCGGCAGGTTCGAGATTGAGGCGATCCTCGGGCGAGGCGGGATGGGCACCGTCTACAAGGCCCAGGATCCCCTCATCCATCGCGAAGTCGCCGTGAAGACAATCTCCGGCCTAGGAGAAAGGGCCGACGCGCGTCGGCGGTTCCTGCGGGAGGCACAGGCGGCCAGCAGGCTCCACCACCCCAACATCGTTTCTGTCTACGAGGTCGGCGAGGACAAGGGCCAGCCCTACATCGTCACCGAGCTCGTCGAGGGGAAGGACCTTAAGAGAATCATTGCGAGCGGCGAGCCGCTGTCCGTCGGGCGGAAGCTCCGCATCCTGCGCCAAGTGTGCGAGGGCGTTGGATACGCCCACCACGTCGGCATCATCCACCGAGACATCAATCCCGCCAACATCTGTCTGACGCGTGACGGTCAGGTCAAGATTCTCGACTTCGGCATCGCCCGTCCCCGGCCCTCTACTGTGACGGAGACCGGGCTTACGCTCACGACGGCCTACTACATGGCTCCGGAGCAGATCCTAGGTCAGCAGGTGGACCACAGAGCCGACATTTTTTCGGTGGGTGCGATCGCCTACGAGTTGATCTCGGGCAAGAAGCCTTTCCACGGCGCCTCCGTCACTGCCGTCATGCAAAGGATCCTGCACGACCGCCCAGACCCCTCCATGCTGCCGCACACCGAGTATTCCCCCGGTCTGGAGGCCATTGTCATGAGGGCCTTGGCCCGGGACCTGCACGAGCGCTACCAGACCCTCGACGAGATGAGCGCCGATGTCGCACGCCTCGCCCGTGACACCAGTGACCATTTACGGGCATCGGACCCTGGTCTCGCTGTTCTGGCGGAGCATGTGGAGAGCACACCCGGCACCTTTGAGGCTGTCCGGGGACCCGTCCACTCCGATCACCGTTCCGCCGGGGAGATCGAACTTGACTCGGCTCTACCGGAGGGGGATGATGTCTATGGCGTCCCTGCCGAAGGGGTCCGGACGGAAGCTGTAAGATATGGTAGCGATGACCTTTCGAGTGATTTGGGTGGGGCCAGGCGTATGACTCGTGAAGCCGCTATTCACAGATCGAAGGCCACACACCGTTCAACGGGTAGCCCTGTGGAGCGTCTCCTCGTTGCGGGGGGCGGCATGGCCGGCGCCGCGTTCATCGGTGGCACCCTATGGGGTCCTGGCGGTGCAGTCGGTCTCGGCATCACGGCCTTCATACTCGCGCTGTTCCTAAAGCACGATTGAGAGCGAGCCGGCCCTGCCTCTCTTGACGCCCGCGCAATGGTCGATTCTGGCGGCACTCCTGGCCGGAGCGCTTGTCGCCTACGTCAGACTCGGGCAAAAGAAGAGGAAACCGCCCGAAGCCCAGGTGGGCTGGATCGCTGTTGCGATGGTGGCCGGCTACGCCATCCCACCCACCCTGCGCGGAATACACGCCGCATGGGGAGGCACCATGCAAAACCTCCCCGACCTGGAGTTGTACGTCATTGTGGGCTGTATGTGTGCCTTGGTCTTGGCGGTCGCTGCGATCCTCAAGGCCGCCTCGTAGTCACGGACTGCGGTCGCACTGCAACCAAAACCTCCAGGCCTCTTGACCGCGCGGATTGTGCCGACCAGAGCTCACACGGATCGAACCCGTAACCTCGTGAATGCCATTCCCCTGGTCCGGTCTGCGCCACACGGGGACGCCTTTCGGGACGGTTTCCCCTCATTAGCCTGGTTCCTGGTGGTAGCGCTCGCGAGGAAGCGCGGTTTTTCTGCTGGCGAAGGACGGGCATGGAGGCCGGCGCAGCCCATCGACTGCCCCTTCAAGGCCGCGCCAGTTGTGGGGCGTGAGCAGTCTAGCAGGGCAGACCGGCCTGTGGGAAGCATGATCCGTCACGCGGCACGAAGGAGCAGCTGGTGCGGACTGTAGGGCGACAGCAAAACTGACCCCCTTGCGACACTAAAACTGACCCCCCTGGTCGCGCCGAAGGAGGCGCGATGGAGGCGGCGGAGAAGACCATGACACCCTCGACGGTGGAGGTGTTGAT
>Ga0187893_10003419_pt1 | contig 32283 bp, 16 predicted proteins | sample MA1701074metaG_FD_139574 | JGI IMG/M metagenome (GOLD analysis project Ga0187893, IMG submission 139574) | White microbial mat communities from a basaltic lava cave in the Kipuka Kanohina Cave System on the Island of Hawaii, USA - MA170107-4 metaG ...
GATGCCGTTGGAGTCAGAAAGTGAGACGGTTTCGCCTGCGTTGTCGAGGCGTCCGCCGAAGATGCCCGGCGCGACGTTCAGCGTCGAAGCGTTGTAGCGCGAGGCAAACAGCGCCTGGTTCTTCACCACCACGATGAACTGTTTTGGCCCCAGCGTTGTTGGCCCAAACGTGTAGTCGATGCCCTGGACGAAGCGCACGCCGGTGAGGTCGAGCGCGGCGTTGCCGATGTTCACCAGTTCCACGAACTCATACTCAGCGCCGCCGGCCGGGTTATACATGATTTCCGAGAAGCGGAGGTTCTGGCGCAGGTCGGACGTGGCCGACGGATCGATGAGGATGGCGTAGTCGAACACAGACTTGATGCGCTGCGCGGTGTCCGTGGCGAGGAACAAGCCGGCTTTGCGCGCCGCGCTGCCCGCAGGCAGGCCGGCCGAATGAACGTTCGTCCACGCGCCGTCCACCTGCCGGTCAAAGGCGAGCGTGTTGCCCACTCGCCGCACGCGGATTTCCGCCTTCGCCCGCGTGAGCGGCACGCTGCGCAAGAGGCTGCCCGCGCCCGCCGCCGTCACGCGCCGCACATTCAATTGCGTGCCGTCCTCGATGCCGAAAGCGTAGCGCACCACGTTGCCGCTTTCCTCCATCTCGACCATCGCGCCGGTGAGGTAATCGCCGAAGACCTGCGCGTTGAGTTTCACTTCGGTGAGGAAGGCCCAGTCGGTCAGGGGCGGCAACGCGCGCCAGATCAATGGATAGGCGGGCGGCGCGCTGGCCAGCGGATACGCGCGGTTGTCGAATACTTGCAGCACGAGGTTGCCCCCCACTTCGTTCGCCGAATAATACGGCCCGCCAAGGTGGTTTTCGCGGCGGGTGACGTTTTGCAGGTTCCAGAACGATTCCAGGCGCGGGTCCGTGAACGGGCTGAAGCCTCCCGGTCCATACACCGCCGCCTCGCGTTGAATCGAGTTCGTGGCTGCTCCTGCGTCCGTGCCCGTGACGGTGAAGGTGTAGAGGCCCGGGCGCGGGAAGAAGACTTCGGCGTTGTCGCCGCCGCTGGCATCGAGTTGCGCGTCGGATGGATTGGCGGTCCACGCGAAACTCAGCGGCAAGCCATCCGGGTCGAAACTGTCTGAGGCATCGATCTCGAGAGAGTCGAACACGGAGACGTGCCAGGAGTTTGGTTTGGCATCGAGGGCCATGACGGGCGGCGCGTTGCCGGACTTGTTCACGGTGATGGTGTCGGTGTGGAGCACGTTGCCGTCCTGGTCCACGGCGTTAATCGTGATCACGTTCGCGCCCGTGCGCAGCCGGATGCCTGTGAGCGACCAGCCGTTCTCAGTGGGCCACGCGGACACCGCTTCGGGATGTCCCACCGCTTCGACACGGAACACACGCAACGGTCCCGTGCCCGCGAGGTTGATGGTGTTCGACGAGACATTGATGGTCGCGCCGCCGTTTGAAGTGATGTCGAAGACTGTTGTGCGCGGCGCGCCGAGGTGACTGAACGCCCCGGCCTCGCGGCCGGCGAACCACGTTTGGTAGGCAGAAGAGACGGTGAATTGCGTGCTGGCGTCCTCCTCGGCCTGCAACCACGCGTTGATGCGTGGCGAATTGCGCGTGTATTGCTCCACCAGCGTAGCCAGGAAATGCCGGTAGAGCCGCAGGTTGTAGGGCCGTTCGTGATACGGGCGATAGCCGGCCATGCCGTTATAGAAAGCTTCGCCGGTGTTCTGAAACGCCAGGTCGCTGTCCCAGTGGAAGAACATGAACAGGCCGTCGGTCGGTCGGCGATACATGTAGCCATTCTTGCCGCGGTTCAGCGAGAAGGAATCCCAGTCGCCTGCGTAACCGCGGATGGCGGCCATCTGCATCGTCGCAATGGGATCGATAATCTGTTCGATCTCGGCCTGCGTGTAGGTCGAGTTCACCTTGCGGAACAGGCCGATGAGCGACGAGTAGTCGTACTCGTTCTCGCGCGTGCGCTTCATCCATTCAGAGTGATAACGGCCCGGATTGTCGGTGCCGAAGTAGTTCCAGTTCGCGTCGCGCTGGCCACGCCCCCAGGCGTCGTCGAACCACCACTCGTCGTCGATGCGATACAACTCGCCCTGACTGCCGTCGGGATAGATGCGGTCCATCATGTCGTTGCCGAGCGGCTCCGTCTCTTCGCGGATGGCCGTGCCGCCGTTGTTCACCTTTACCTGCATGTATTCGTGCTCGTTGGCGGGATGGCCGAAGAGATAGAGCCAGTGGCGGATGATACGGTTGTGGTGACGGCTTCCGCCGGCGGCGTCGTTGTCGAAGGTCTGCTTTTCTTTGCCGCGGAAAAGCTGGTCCTTCGGATATTTGTATTTGCCGCGGCTCAAATCGCCGCCGCGCGTCCACGGGCTGCCGCCGTTGCGGATTTCGCAGTCATAGATCACGTCGCGCTCGTTGATGATGAGAGTCGTGTTGAAGTAGTGGTTGGCCAGACGCGGGAAAGCGTAACCGTTCGGCGGCGTCGCGCCGTCGCCGCCCGCGAGGTCCGCGATGGCCAGCGCGGGCACGACGAAGCGCATCCGGCGCAGGTCGCCCGCAGGGATGGGGTTGTCCACGACGAAGAGCGCGGGCTTGGCCGGGCCGCGCGGCGGAAGCTGGGTGGACTGGCCATTCGCAGTGGCCACGACATAGAACTGCGCGATCTGTCCAGCGGTTGGATATTCGGTGAGTTGCGCGGAGTAGATGCCGTCGCTAGCCACGGCATCGCCGCCCGACACGCCGTTGTCGAACATCGGCTTGTTCGCCCACGCGCCACTGTCGGTCGCGTTGTCCAGCCGGTGATACAAGAGGACTTGCGGATTCGGCACGGGCGAACGCACCGCCGCCGTCACGGTCACGACCTGGCCCGCTGCGGGCACGGCCGGACTGTGAAGAATCTTGTCGAGTTGCGCCGCGGGCAGCGGGATGTAACGCGAGTTCTGGAAGCCGGGCGTGCCGAGGTTCCTCGGAACGGGCAGCGAGATGGTCGTGGCGATGCTGTGGTCCCACGTCTGCACGATGAGCCGCGACGCGCCCGCGACCCAACGGGCTTCGAAGCTGACTTCATAGGTCGAACTTTGGTTCATCGCGGTGGCGTCCAACTCGACGCGGTTGGGACGATTGTCACCGTGGCCATCGGCGATGAGGTGCATCTCAGCGCCCTGAAAGTGCGTCGCGAAATGTGTGCCCTGCGCAAGCCAGCCGCTGGCGCTGGCGCTGTCGGTGGACATGCGCGTGCTGTTGACGAGCAGGTTTCCGCCCGCGCCATTCAAGCGCAGTTGGATGTTGCGCAACACGACGTGGCTGTCGCCGACCAGGTGGAGGTGGAGTTCCTTGTAGTCGGTGACGGCGCCGAACGTGCGCAGTTGTTGGAACGGCGCGGAGTAGTTGTAGGTCTGGAAGGGCGCCTTGTTCGTCTCATTGCTGTCCCGCCAGGCTGAGGAGAGTGAGTTGTCCATCCAAGGATTGCGCAACTCCATGCTCGTACCATCGCCATTAGCCAGGCGCGGCCACTGGCCGCCGGGTTCATAATGGACTTCGTCGGCGAGATTGCCGAGCGCGTCCACAAGGCGGATCAGTTCGCCGCTGTTCGCCAGGCGGCCGTCGAAATTGCCGACGGCGGGAATGGAGCCGTACGTTGACGCCAGCGCGCCGAGGTCCGCGGCCACGACCAGATAATTGTCCGGTGCAAGCGTGGTGCCGTTTGGGAACGTGAAATCGATGCCGTCGGTGAAGCGCCAGCCGGAGAGGTCCACCGGGTTCGAGCCGCGATTATAGAGTTCAATGAACTCCGCCGACGGCTCGTCCGAAGGCGCGTCGTACATGATTTCGTTGATGACGACGTTAGTCTGGCGCGGCGGATTGTTGGCCGCGCCGCGCGAAGTTGTGGCGGAGGCATACCACTCGTCGCTGCCGTCGGGGAAAGTTTGCTGTGAATCGCCGGATGCCGGACGAGCAAGGATCCGCGACCAGAGCACGATGTCCGTTGCGTTGACAAGGTAGAGCGTCACTTCGCCGCCGGAAACCGGGAACGGCGTGTCACGGCTGGCGAACGCGCCCACGCCCAAAGAGCCGGTCAGTGCGATCTTATCCGCGAAATCCGAACGCGAGGATAGGAACAATCCATCCATCACCACTGCCGCGTCGGAGTCGTTGTACAGTTCCACCCACTCCACTGTGTTCGTAGAGCTGAAGTGGACCTCGTTCACCCGCACCGACGCGGCCAGCCCGCTCTGGCTGGCGTTGGGGGCGTTGCGGGTGGGATCGACGAAGAGATACCACGACGCGCTGCCCGTGGGCTTGCGCCCGATGGAACGGCCATCGAGCGGCATTACGGTGTCGATGACGCTCAAAGCTGTCAGCCCGTCGGGCGCCACCAAATAGACTCTTACCGGGCTGGTCACGGCCAGGCCGGATTCCGCGAAACCGACCGAAGCCAACCCACCCGCCGGCACGATCACATCGGTTGTAACGCGAAATTTTGTGAGGTTTGCCGGGTTGTCGGTGAAGTAATGGTTGCGCAGGTTGATGTTGGTCGTGCGCGGATTGAAGAGTTCGAGGAATCCATTGCCCGTCGTGCCGGGCAGCACTTCGTTGATGACGACGCTCGGCTGGGTGGGCGTGGAGATTTTGAGCCGCGCACCAAAGACCACGTCGGAACTGGTAGTGTTGGCTTGGTGAATTTCCGCAGCCAGAACATTAGTACCGTTGACCAGTGCCGTGCCCGGCACGCTGATGACGTTCAGCTCTTCGACGGCATCGGTGACGGTGCGGTTGGCCACCGTGGTGAATGTGACAGTTCCCGCGGCCACGCCGGAGCGGCCCAGTTCCGTGCCGTTGAGATAATAGACCGCACCGTCGTCGAGGATCTGGTCAATGGAGATGGTAATGCCGCTGAGGCTGCCGTTATAAACGAACCGCGTGCGGGCGTAGAACGTCAATTGGCTGGAGTTGACGAACGGCGTGCGAATGCCTGGCGCAGGCAATGGCGCCGTTTCAAAGCCGAACAAGCCCGGCCCGTTGGTCCATGAACTGTCGTCGAAGGTCGGCGCCCGCCATGCCGTGCCGAGGTCAACGTTCTTGTCATGGATGCGCCAGTTGTCGCCGTAGTTCACGAAGGGCAGACCGGCGTTGAGGTTCACTTCCGGGCTGACGACGGGCGTTTCCGCGGCGGCAACCTGTTCGGAGCCGGGTGTGCCGAGGCGCTTGCTGCTCGCCGCCCAGTTGCGGAAGTCGTCGATGCGCCGGTCGGGATTCTTCAACACGAGCGTGTGCCCGGCGCCATCGGCGGACGGGGGCCATTTGCCACGATCGTTGTAGGCGACGGTGCAGAGGATGACGCCGTTTTTGTCCTGAAGCGTGATACGCTCGCCGGCGTTGTCGAGTGCGCCCGTCCACGGTCCGTAGATGCGGACACTCGCCGGAATATTGTAGGCTGTGCGCAACGTGGCCGCGTCCGTGCCGGCGATCAGGATGCGCTCGAAAGGCTTGAGGAACGTCCGGTTCGGATCGCCCGCCGCGAACGCCGGGAAATCATACTCCACGGCATCGCGCAGTCGCCACCTGGCCATGTCGAACGGCGTGGCCGTGTTGTTATAGACCTCAATGTATTCCGGCAATGTCCCCGGCGGATGATACATGATCTCGCTGATGACGACTTGCTCGGAGTGGGCTTCGAGGGCGAAAAGCAGAACGACCGCTCCGTAGAGGAAACGACATTGATATTTCATGTTCATTACAACGCGCAATGCAAACCAGTCTTTCAGGCCTTCGCACGCGACAGGGAATGCGCAGGCCAGTCAGGATGGTTCCAACCAATGTGGCTCAGCGGTATCCGATTATCGAGGAAAACTTTTGGACACTGGGCATCGTCGAACGAAGCCGCGCTCCCCAGAGCGTGGCGTGGCCGTTTGACCTCGGTTCCGAGTTTCCAGAAGCACGCACGCCACGTTCTGGTAGGCACGGCTGCGAGAAATCCGGCAGTTTGACCTCCCTGCCGCTTTCCCCCTAGTCTCGGCGCATGGCGAATACCTTCGGACACCTGTTCCGCATCACCACCTGGGGTGAATCCCACGGCGGCGGCGTGGGCGTGGTGGTGGACGGCTGCCCGCCGCGATTGAAACTGACCGAGGCGGACATCCAGCCTGATCTCGACCGCCGTCGGCCCGGCCAGTCGAAGATCGTGACGCCGCGCAAGGAAACCGATACGGTCCAGATTCTTTCCGGCACCTTCGAGGGCAAAACGCTCGGCACACCCATCAGCATGTGGGTGAGAAACGAAGACGCCCGCTCCGAAGCCTACACGGAGATGAAGACGAAGTTTCGCCCCTCGCACGCCGACTACACTTACTTTGCGAAGTTCGGTGTTCGCGCGTGGCCGGGTGGCGGTCGCACCAGCGCGCGCGAAACGATCGGTCGCGTGGCCGCCGGAGCCGTCGCGAAGAAAATCCTGCGCGAACGCTTCGGCGTGGAAGTGCTGGCTTACGTAAAGCAGGTGCAGAAGCTCATCGCCGAAGTAAATCCCGAAACGGTGAAAGCGAAGCAAATCGAATCAAACATCGTCCGCTGTCCGGACACCGCCACAGCGGAGAAAATGATCCGGCTCATCGAAAAGATGCGGCGCGCGGGCAACAGCGTCGGTGGCATCGTGGAGGGAATCGCGCGCAGCGTTCCACCTGGATGGGGTGAGCCGGTGTTCGATCGCCTCGAAGCGGATCTGGCGAAGGCGATGATGAGTTTGCCTGCTTCCAAAGGCTTTGATATCGGCTCTGGCTTCGATGGCATTGCCCTCACGGGTCTTGAGCACAACGACCCGTTCCGGATGAAAGGCGGAAAGGTCCGTACCGTGACGAATCGCTCCGGCGGAATCCAGGGCGGCATCTCCAACGGCGAAATGATTTACTTCCGCGTCGCCTTCAAGCCTGTGGCGACCGTGATGCACGACCAAGACACGGTGGACACAAACTTTAGGAACACGACACTCAAAGGCCGCGGTCGTCACGATCCCTGCGTTCTTCCGCGCGCCGTTCCCATGGTCGAGGCCATGACAGCCCTTGTGCTCGTCGATCACGCGCTGCGCCAGAAGGCGCAGTGCGCCTGAGTCAGCGACGCGTTGCCCGTGTTGCGGCCCTGCTCTTGCCCGAGCGCCGACGGGGTGGCTCGCCATTCGAACCGCGCTTCGGAAAGCCTTTGCTTGCGCCACCCTTCTGCGACCGCGACTTAAACTTCCGGACCGGCTCGATGGTCTTCGGGCGAGCTTTTGGCACCAACACAAGCGGACAGCCTTCATAGCCGAACGCGGTGCGCATCTGGTCGGCGAGGTATTTTTTGTACTGTTCGGAGAAGATTTCGTCACGATTGACGAACAATAGGAACGTCGGCGGCGCTTCCTTGACCTGCGTGGCGTAGTAGAACTTCAGCCGATGTCCCATGTCGCTCACGGGCTGGCGTCGCTCGACGGCGTCGTGCAGCGTGCGGTTCAGAATGGAGGTCGGAATCTTCTGCTGCAACTGGGCCGCCACGTAGCGCACGGCTTCCAGGAGACGGTCGAGATGAAAGCCCGACTTGGCCGAGGTGAAAATCACCGGCGCGTAGTCGAGGAAGAAGAGCCGCTCCTGCACCCACTGGCCGAATTCCGCCAGAGTGGTCATCTGTTTTTGCTGGCCTTCGGTGCGGTGCTTTTTCCTCCGCCGCGCGATTTCCTCCTCACGCGCCTGCCGTACGTCCGCCGCGACCAGGTCCCATTTGTTGATGACGATGATGCAGGCGCGTCGATGTTCGGTGATGAGATCGGCGATTTTCTTGTCCTGCTCGCTAATGCCCGCTTCGGCGTCGATCACCAGCACGGCGATGTCGCAGCGGGCAATGGAATCCTCCGAGCGCTTCGCGCTGAAGAATTCGATGGAATCATCGATGCGCCGGGCCTTACGCAGGCCGGCGGTGTCGATGAGCACATACTGCTGCCGCACGCCGTCCGTCTCGACTTCAAACGGCACATCCACCGAGTCGCGCGTAGTGCCAGGCGTGGGGCTGACGATGACGCGCTCGGATTTGGTGAGCGCGTTGATGATGGAGGATTTGCCGACGTTGGGGCGGCCGATGATGGCGAGTTTGAGGGGGCCGTGGTTCGTGGTTTGTGGTTCGTGGTTCGCGTCGGCGTCGTCGGTCTGTTCCAGGGGGGTTTGGACTTCGGACTTCGTAGTTGGCACGGGGAGAAACTTCATCGCCTCGTTCAACAGCGGCTCGATGCCTTCACCATGAATGGCAGTAACGGGAAACAATTTGTCGAAGCCCAACTCGGCGAACTCCGGTACGCCGGGTTCGGCCTTGGACGTGTCCACCTTGTTCACCGCCACGAGCACCGGCTTGCCGCTTTGGCGCAGGCGTTGCGCCACTTCGCGATCCAGGGGCACGATGCCTTCCTGCACGTTTACGACGAACAGGATGACACTGGCCGAATCAATCGCGATTTGCACCTGATCGAACGCCGCCTGGATGATGACATCGTTTGCCTTTTCCCCGCGCAGCAAACCAATGCCACCTGTATCAACCAGCGTGAACGGACGACCCCGCCACTCCGCCTCGGCGGTCACACGGTCGCGCGTGACGCCGGGCTGGTCATGCACGATGGCGATGCGCTTGCCAACGATGCGGTTGAACAGCGCGGACTTCCCGACATTCGGGCGTCCGACAATGGCAATCAATCCAGACATGGCATCAGCATGAGGGCTGAATCAACCAGGCGAAAGGCAATTCATCCGCGCACGAAGCGGCGGACGAGTCGCCTGCCGCAACCAACCTCGCTCTGGCAGTCTTCGAAGTTGGTAGGAGCAGGGCAAAAGTATCCCCAAAGTTCATATCTTCAAATCAAGATTTGATGATTTGACATACTCCAAGCTTGTGAACTACAGTGTCGCCGGCACTTGAACGGCTGGTTTCAACCGTTCCCGTCACGGCATGAGCACCAACGCCCAGTCTGCCGGAGAGCTTCAGCGGCTTCTCCGTGAACGTATCGTCATCATCGATGGCGCGATGGGCACGACCATCCGTGCTTACGGGATGAAGGAGGCGGACATTCGTGGCACGCGTTTCAAGGACGCCAGGAAGGATCTGCTCAACAACGGGGATCTCTTCTCGCTTACGCAACCGCAGATCATCTGCGACATCCACCGGCGGTTTCTCGAAGCTGGCGCAGACATCGTCGAGACGAACACGTTTTCCGCCACGAGCATTGGCCAGAGCGAATTCTTCACGGACGATCCGCGCGAAAACGGTGGCCGCAAGGATCCGGCGTTTTACCAGCGCGTCGTCGAAAACAAATTTCTCAATGACCTGGCGTGGGAAATCAACGAACAGTCCGCAAAGCAATGCCGTGAGTGGGCCGACCGGGTCGCGAACAAAGACGGCAAACGACGTTTCGTCGCCGGCGCCATCGGGCCGCTGACCGTTTCCTTGTCGAATTCGCCGGACGCGGATGACGCCGGCTTTCGAGTCGTGACGTTCGATCAAGTCAAGCGCGCCTACATCAATCAGGTGCGGGCGCTCATCGCCGGCGGCGTGGATTTGTTGCTCGTCGAGACAATCTTCGACTCGCTCAACGGCAAGGCCGCGCTGGTCGGAATTCAGGAAGTCTTCGAAGAGGGCAAAGTTTGTCTGCCCATCTCGATTTCGGCAGCCGTAGGCCGCGGTGGCGAAACAATGATCTCCGCGCAGACCGTCGAAGCATTCTGGAATGCTGTGAAGCATGTGAAGCCGTTGTCGGTCGGCCTGAACTGCTCGACCGGCCCAGACCTGATGAGGCCGTTTCTTGCCGAGTTGGCAGGGAAGGCGGGCTGCGCGATTTCGTGTTATCCGAACGCCGGTCTGCCGAATCCGCTTTCGCCAACAGGTTTCGATCTGAAACCGGAGGACATGGCCAGTTATCTCGGTGAGTTCGCTTCGAGCGGCTTGCTCAACATCGCTGGCGGCTGCTGCGGCAACACTCCAGAGCACATCGCTGCCATCGCGAAGGCGCTGGGGGGAAGACACCCGCGAGAGTTAGCGCAACTGCTTTCGCACACTACCTTCCCCCTCACCCCGGCCCTCTCCCTTGGGGAGAGGGAGAAAGTCAGTCCGTCGGTCGGCGAGACTGGAGCCGCCGGAACTTCGAATGCCGGCCATGCCGCTCTCCCTGAACCGCCCCTACCTCTTCGACTCTCCGGCTCGCAACCGTTCACGCAGCAGATCGGCACATTTATCGTGATTGGCGAGCGCACTAACGTCGCCGGTTCGCCGAAGTTCGCCAGGCTCATCAAGGAAAACAAATACGAGGAGGCTGTCGCGGTCGCGCGCCAGCAGGTCGAGAACGGCGCGAACGTCATCGACATCTGCATGGACGAAGGAATGATCGATGGCGTTGCCGCGATGACCCGCTTTCTGCAATTGCTCGGCAGCGAGCCGGAAGTCGCCAAAGTCCCGTTCATGGTGGACTCCTCCAAGTGGGAAGTCATTGAAGCCGGTCTGAAATGTGTTCAGGGCAAGGGCATCGTGAATTCCATTTCACTCAAGGAAGGCGAGGCGCAGTTTCGCGAACACGCTGGCAAAGTGCTCAAATATGGCGCGGCGGTCGTGGTGATGGCCTTCGACGAACAGGGCCAGGCCGCGACCTACGCAGACAAGATCCGCATCTGCGAACGCGCTTACCGCATCCTGGTGGGCGACGTTGGTATTCCGCCCGAGGACATCATTTTTGATCCGAACATCCTCACCGTTGGCACCGGCATCGAGGAGCATAACAACTATGCGGTGGATTTCATCGAAGCCACGCGCTGGATCAAGAACAACCTACTGCACGCCAAGGTCAGCGGCGGCGTGTCGAATGTCTCCTTTGGTTTCCGCGGCAACAATCCCGTGCGCGAGGCCATGCACAGCGCCTTTCTCTATCACGCCATCAAAGCCGGCATGGACATGGGCATCGTCAACGCCGGCATGCTGGAAGTGTATGAGGAGATCGAGCCGGAGTTGAAGGAACTCGTGGAAGACGTATTGCTGAATCGCCGTCCCGATGCGACGGAGCGGCTCGTCAATCACGGCGAGAAGCTCAAGGCAACCGGCGCGGTCGCGGACCAGAAGGCCAACATCGAAATCCTCGAAGCTTGGCGCAACGGCACGGTCGAGGAACGCCTCTCACACGCTTTGGTGAAGGGTATCGACGCATGGATTGACGAGGACACCGAAGAAGCCCGCCAGAAACTCGGCAAACCGCTCGCCGTCATCGAAGGCCCATTGATGGCCGGCATGAGCGTGGTTGGCGATCTGTTTGGCGCGGGCAAAATGTTTTTGCCCCAGGTCGTGAAATCGGCGCGCGTGATGAAAAAGGCCGTGGCCTATCTCACACCGTTCATGGAAGCCGAGAAGGCCGACATGGCCGCGCGCGGCGAAGCAGTGAAGGCGCAGGGCAAAATCGTTCTCGCGACGGTGAAAGGCGACGTGCATGACATTGGCAAGAACATCGTTGGCGTCGTGCTGGCCTGCAACAACTACGAAGTCATTGACCTTGGCGTGATGGTGCAGTGCGAGAAGATTCTGGAAACCGCGAAGAAAGAGAAGGCCGACCTCATCGGCTTGAGCGGCCTGATCACGCCGAGCCTCGATGAGATGCAGCACGTCGCCCGCGAAATGGAGCGCACGGGCTTCAAGCTGCCGCTGCTGATCGGGGGCGCGACTACCAGCAGGGCACACACGGCGGTGAAGATCGCGCCGCACTATAGCGAGCCGGTCGTTCACGTCCTCGACGCCAGCCGCGCGGTTCCAGTGACGACAAGCCTCTTGAGCTTGGCAGGGAAAACGGCCTTCGTGCAGCAGCATCGCACCGAATACGAGAAGCTTCGCCAGCAGCACGGCCAGCAAACCGTGAGGCTCCTTTCGCTCGAAGCCGCCCGCGCCAACGCGCCCAAACTCAAATACGACGACCTGCCGCAGCCGGAGTTCACCGGAGTGCGCGTGCTGAAAGATTTCTCGCTTGCCACCCTGCGCGAGTTCATTGATTGGTCCCCATTCTTCCACACCTGGGAATTGCGCGGGGTTTATCCGAAAATCTTCCAGCATGAGAAACACGGAGAGGAAGCACGCAAGCTCTTTGCCGACGCGCAGAAGCTGCTCGACGAAATCATCAGCAAGAATCTCATTCGTGCCTGTGCGGTGTATGGCTTCTTCCCGGCGAATCGCACCGGGGATGACGTGGAGCTTTACACCGATGCCACCCGCACGAAACCGCAGGCGACCTTGCACTTCCTTCGCCAACAGATGGAAAAAGGAGACGGCACGCCCAACTGGTGCCTGGCCGACTTCATCGCGCCAAAGAACTCTCAACCCTCAACTCTCAACCCTCAACCGGCCGACTACCTCGGCGGCTTCGCGGTGACTACAGGCACCGGCTTGAAAGAAGTCGTCGAGGGTTACAAGGCGAAACACGACGATTACAACGCCATCATGGCCGAGGCACTGGCCGACCGCCTCGCGGAAGCGTTCGCCGAATACCTCCATAAGCGCGTTCGCGAGGAATGGGGTTATGGCAAGATCGAAAAGCTCACCAACGATGAACTCATCGAAGAAAAATATCGCGGCATCCGTCCCGCGCCTGGTTATCCGGCCTGCCCTGATCACACGGAGAAAGGCGCGCTCTGGCAACTCCTCGACGTAGAAAAAAACGCGGGCATCCATCTCACCGAAAGCTTTGCCATGTGGCCTGGCGCAAGCGTGAGCGGCCTCTACTTCGCCCATCCCGACTCAAAGTATTTCGCCGTCGGCAAACTCGGCAAAGATCAGGTTGAAGATCTCGCGCGCCGCAAAGATAAGCCGCTTGCCGAAATGGAGCGCTGGCTTGGTCCGTGGTTAAATTATACCGCTGCATCCTGATCCAGCGTCCGCGCAGGCTTGACCGCCTCCATTGCGTCGCATACCACCTACGCACGGCATGGGACAGGTCATCGCTTATCTGGCGCAGGGCAGGATCCGGATTAAATCGGGCAACGACACCCCCCGCACGCTCGACAGCCCGTATGGACGGTCTGTTCACGATCGCTCTGTTCGTTCGCAGCAGCGCCATGCCTGGAAGAACGAAGGAGACGGATTTCTCTCCGGCCAGATGCTCTGGGGAAAGACCACGGCTCCTGGCGGTCCGGCTCCCGTGCTGTTCACCAGCTTGTCGCGCGGTATGGCGCCAAAGCAGGTGGTTTACTCGCTGGCCAGCGGTTCGCTTTGTGCCCTCTGCGAAGCGGACGATCTCGGCGCCGAGGAGCGCCGCTTGTGGAATGACAACCGGCGGCGCGTCGAACACATCCACACCTGCCCGCGCACCGGCAACGTCGCCTTCAGCGTCCAACACGACAACGGCACTGCCAATATCGGCGTGATGCTGCGGGGCGAGCCGGGCTTTGGCGAAGTGACGGAAGGCGACTCCCTCGACACCGCCCCGCGCTGGACGCCGGGCGAGGAGCGCAAAATCGTCTATCAATCTGCGGGCATCGGACGGAATCGCGACGGACATTTTCTCGCGCTAGGTCCGTTCGGCATCCAAACGGTAAACATCGATTCGGCGGAGATGGAAACGTTGGTCGAGGAGCCGCAGGCTGATTTCCTGTCGCCGCAAATCGCCGAGGACGGCACGCTCTACTATATCCGCCGGCCCTACAACGAACACACCAAGGTAAAACCCCTGCGCGCGCTCAAAGACACTCTCCTGCTGCCGTTCCGCGTTCTCTACGCGATGTTTGCCTTCCTGAACTTTTTCTCCATGCGTTACACCGGCAAGAAGCTGAACACGCCTGCCGGCACGCCGCGACGCGAACTCGACCTCAAGCAAATGATGATCTGGGGCAACCTCGTCCAGGCTCAGAAAGCCGCCGAAGACGAGGCGATGGACCTGGTGCCCTCATCGTGGCAACTGGCGCGGAGGACAGGCAGCGGCCCCGAGGAAATCCTCGCCAAAGGCGTGCTGGCCTATGACCTCGTGCGCGACGGTTCCATCGTTTACTCCAATGGCAGCGCGATCTTTGTCCGACATCCGGACGGCCGGAAGGAGCGACTGCTGACCGAAGGCATGATCGAGCAAGTCGTCGTGATCGAATCGTAGTTCAAACACAATGGATGCCGGCGGTATCACGGAACGACGTCAACAACGATCAATACAAGGAGCCACTCATGCCGAAGAAACCAAAGTCAGACCCCAACAAAGCCGCCGCCGCCGCGCTCGTTGCAGCCGCCACGCCGCCACTGGTGAACAATTGCATCTGGAGCAACAACAACGCGGCCTGTGTGAACACCTGGTTCTGCCTGAGCGAACAGGTGCTCGGCCAGATCGACGCCTCTTTCGATGACGCTGCCACGCTCACCATGCCCGACCTCGCCTACTGGAATGAGCTTGCGGGCGCCGACAATCGCAAGGTGGAAGCTGCCGCGCTGGCGGACATTCTTACCAAACTTTTCACCAACATGGTCGGCGCGAAGTATGAGCCGGGCCAGAATTACGCGTCCGCCGTCGTGGCCATAACCGCCGTGTTGACCGACGAGAATAAGACCGTCTGTGAGTTGGCGGCTGTCGTGGACGAGTTGCATCACTTCATTACGGAAGGCTGAACTATGCGCGCCAATCCGTGTTCATCCGTGTTCATCCGTGGTTCTCTCATTCTGATCATCGCTTTTCCGGGCGGCAACTGCTTCGCGCAACCGACTAACAGCGTTCCGCTCGACAGAGTGCCTTCGGCCATCCTCCGCGTCATAGAAGAGGACGACGTGATGAAGTCCCTCGCCGTGCCGCTGATGACCACCGTGCTGCAGACCGGTCACACCAACGGACTGCTCGGCTTCATCAACGATTGGCACCTCCGTCCAAAGTTTTTTCACGCGCCCGACGGCGCTTCCGACGACGCGGTGCTCGGCTTGGAATATCACTACCAGAAATCGATCGCGAACCGGGTGTTCGACGAGACGTGGAAGAATCCGATGGGACTCTCGCTCGCATTCGAGGCGTGGGGCGACGTGGCGGTGGACGCGGACAAGAATCCAAACAACCTGCTGGAGACGAGCGCGGAGTTGCACTTGTTCCAGGGATGGGGCGGGATCGATCCGCAGTATAAGAACTCGGAAGAAGCAGCCGCGGAATTTCAGCGGGAGCTGATGCGGAACATTCAAGATGAAGATTTCAGGAACCAGCGCGGCAAGGCCTACGAAGAAATGGCGAAGAAAATGACCGCCCACATCCGTCCGCAACTTTTCTGGGACTTGCAGGGCCATGGCACGCTGGAAGCCGACCAGCAGTTCCACGACAAGCAATGGGCTTACGGCGGCAAACTCTCTTTGGCCTTCCGCGATTGGAGGAGCAAATCCACGGTGGGCTGGTTCAATGTGCTCGACTATCCCTTCGCCGCCGTCCGCTGGCTGGTGGACAAGGAGGAGTTCCAGCCATCAGGCCGCACGTTCCCTTCCGTCGTGCTTGGCTTGGACCTCGTCGATCCATCGGACAATGATTCGCGCCTGGCCATCGATCCAGATAGCGATGCCTTCCCACGCGGGCGAATCGAACTGGCCTTCAAAACGCGTGTGCTCCGCTGGCAGAACAAGCCGCTCTATTTCAGCGCGGCGTTCCGCTACTTCCAGGAATTCAGCGCCTCAGGTCCCATCAAAGCGGCGGACCTGGATCGTTCGGATTACTTCGTGGTGCGGCTCGATTTGCCTTACCGTTTCAACCTCAGCTTCGCCAACGGCAAACTCCCGCTCGACCGGGACAACGATCAGGTCTATGCGATTGGGTGGGCGCTGGGTTTCTAACGGGTAGCCCAGCCTTTGACTTTCCCGTTCCCTGCTGCTTCCATGTGCGCGGATGAAATTCGTTCTATTGCGCCATCGCGCTGTCGTTCCTCGGTGGCAGTGGCCCCTTCATTTTCCCTTCCGCTGCTTCGCGGGTCTCTGGTCCCTCGCTATCATTCTGCCCGCCGGGGCGGCGGCGCCTGACCTCATCATCTGGCCGGACTCAGTTAATCCGCGCATCGTGGCCCGCAACTACTCCACGTCGAACTGCGAAGTGGTCGAAGGCTGCGCTTTGCCCGGGCCGCGCCGCTATCTCATCTTCAACACCGAGACGCGCAACATCGGCAACGCGGACATCGTGCTCGGCAACCCGGCCAGCAATCCGAATTTCGTGTACGCGCCCTGCCACCGGCACTATCATTTCATGGATTTTGCCGATTACCGGTTGGTGAACAGCGCGGGCCAGCCCGTTGCCATCGGATTGAAGGCCGGCTTCTGCCTCCTGGATTCTTTCCGGTGGGACAACTCGGCATCGGCGGCGTCCAGATACGATTGCCAGAACCAGGGCATTCAGCGCGGCTGGGCGGATGTGTATGACCGCAGCCTCTCCTGCCAATGGGTGGACATCACCGGCCTGGAAGCGGGCATTTACATGCTGGAAATCGAGGTCAATCCCGTGGGACGATTGCCGGAACTGACGCGGACGAACAACATCACCCGGTTGAGCGTGGTGATTGACGCGCCGTGTGCCGGCCCTGCCAACGACCACTTCGCAAACGCCATTGTGATCTCGAACCGCGTGGAGACGGTTTTTTCCTCGACCAGTTGCGCCACGCGCGAGCCAAACGAATTGATGATTTATCCGGGCACAGATTCGACCAATTCGGCCTGGTTCCGCTGGCGCTCGCCCTACGGTGGGAACGTGGTCATGACCACCGAAGGAAGCACGTTGGATACAATGATGGCGGTTTACACGGGCACGGCCTTGTCGAATCTCACGCTTGTCGTCAGAAACAATAATCCACAAAACAGCGACAAGGAAACCAGCCGCGTTTCGTTCACGGCGGTGAGCAACACCGTCTATCACATCACGGTAGCGGGCAACAATGGGGGCCAGGGTGGCGTGGCGTTGAACATCAACCCTGAGGGGAATGATCTATTCGCAAATTATCAAGTGCTCGCGGGTGAGTCAGGATCCATCCGGGGACGGAACATCACTGCCCGGCGCGAGACGGGCGAGCCGGTTCCTCCCGGCCCGCGCGGGACCAACTCAGTCTGGTTCTGCGGACAGGCGCCGCTGAGCGGGCTGCTGCGCTTCGACACGGAGGGAAGCAACTTCGATACGTTGCTCGCGGTGTACACCGGCACTCGGATCACCAACCTGGTGCTGGTGGCCAGCGACAACGATTCGGGGACGAACAGAACCAGCCGGCTTTATTTTCAAGCCGAAGCTGGAACGAACTACTGGGTGGCGGTCGATGGCGTGGACGGGCAATCCGGCTTCTATCGATTGAACTGGGGCGCGCCCGGTCCCGGCCCGCATTTCCATTCGCTCCGCCAACTGCCGGCGGGCGGCAATGAGATCGAACTGTGGGGTTTGATCGGCGACCGCTACCGTATTGAGACCACAGGCAACTTCGGAACGTGGACAAACTGGATGCGGGTAACGAATCTCACGGGCCGGCTTCAGTTCCTGGACCCCGTGACGAACGATAACCCGCGCCGTTTCTATCGTGCCGTGCTTGTGCCGTGACCGCGCGCTGCCGGCTGGAAACCGCCGGCACATTGTCAGCACCCACACTTTCAGCAGCCTTGGACTTTTCTCGCAACCTGCTAGGGTTGCCGCCGTGACGTTGGCGGAACAGATGACTTTGCTGGCGCGGCAGGCGCGGACGGCTTCGCGGGAACTCGCGAAGCTCTCGACCGCGGAAAAAAATCTCTGCCTGCTGGCGATGGCCGACGCGTTGGAGCAAAACAGGGCCGCCATCCAGGAGGCCAACGCCCGCGACATGAAAGCCGGCGCGGAGAGCGGTCTCAGTTCCGCCATGCTCGATCGTCTCAAGCTCGATGACAAACGCATCGCCGCGATGGCCAAAGGACTGCGTGAAGTCGCCGCTTTGCCCGACCCCACGGGACGGAGCCTTGACGAACGCGTTCGTCCGAACGGCCTCAAGCTGCGCAAGGTCACCACCCCCATCGGCGTCGTCGTCATCATCTACGAGTCGCGCCCCAACGTGACTGCCGATGCCGCGAGCCTCTGCTTCAAAGCCGGCAACGCGACGATCCTGCGCGGAGGCAAGGAAGCGATTCACTCCAATCAAATTATCGCACAAACGATGGTTGGAGCGGCACGCAAACATCTCGCAAAGCTTCCTGCGCATGCTATCCAGGTTGTGCCCACGACCGACCGTGAGGCCATCAAGGAACTGCTTTCCCTCACGCAATATGTCGATCTCTGCATGCCGCGCGGCGGCGAAGGCTTGATTCGCGCCGTGGCCGAATGCTCGAAGGTTCCGGTCATCAAACACTACAAGGGCGTCTGTCACGTCTTCGTGGATCGCGAGGCCGACCTGAAGATGGCCGAGGACATTGTGATGAACGCCAAGGTGCAACGGCCCGCGGTCTGCAACGCGATGGAGACGCTGTTGGTGGACAAGTCGGTCGCGGAAGCGTTTCTCCCGCTCATCGCCCAACAGCTCGGCGAGAAGAAGGTTGAACTGCGCGCGGACGATGCGACCCGGCAGATTCTTCAATCGGCAATCCGCAATCCGCAATCGGCAATCAAAGCCGCCACCGAGCAGGACTGGTCCACCGAATACAACGACTACATTCTGAACGTCCGTGTCGTGGACGGCGTAACGCAGGCCATCGACCACATAAACCACTACGGCTCGTCGCACTCGGATAGCATCGTGACAAAGAACGAGGCGGCTGCGAACCAATTCCTCGCCGAGGTGGATTCCGCTGCCGTGTATTGGAACGCCTCGACGCGTTTCACCGACGGTGCTGAGTTCGGCATGGGCGCCGAGATCGGGATCAGCACCGACAAGGTGGGCGCGCGCGGCCCGATGGGGCTGGACGAATTGACGACCTACAAATGGATCGGCTACGGCAACGGGCAGGTGCGATCCTGAATTTCCGGCATCAGGTTACCAAACTTCGTGAGCACTCTTGCAACCGACAAGTCTCCCGCCGACCTGGCCGGGTTCGTCCGCGATGCGTTACCCCCCGGTGGCCTTTTTGCTGACCAGCATTGGCGGATTTCCCCAACGTCGTTTGCTTTGGGCCCGGAACTTGCCAAGGAGCTGGAAACTTTCGGCCGCGTGTTGTTGCAATTCTATCGCGCGGTCAATTTGCTCTACCGGCAGAGCGCCGCAGGCAAGCAGCCGGCGTGGATCGCGGAACTTTTGGATCAAGGCAAGCCGTCTGAGCTTGTCGAACTTCAACGCTCGAATGGCTTCAAGAACGATCTGCCGCGCGTGCTGCGGCCGGACTGTCTGCTCACGGAGACAGGGCTGGCCATTTCGGAATTCGACAGCGTGCCCGGCGGTATCGGCCTGACGGCATGGCTGAATCAGACGTACGCGAATAACGGGTTGGAGGTCATCGGGGGCAAGGATGATATGATACGGGGCTTCGCCGGGATTTTCGGCGATGCACCGCGCGTTCACATTATCGTCTCCGAGGAAGCCGCCACCTACCGGCCTGAGATGGAGTGGCTGGCGGCGCAACTCAATGGCATTGGACGTTCAACGTTCAACGTTCAACGTTCAACGTTCAAAGAGTTTGGTGAGGGCGATGCTGTCTATCGCTTCTTCGAGTTGTTTGATCTGGTGAACGTTCCGGCGGCGAAACAGATTTTCGCTTTCGCGTCTGACAGGAAGATTCGCCTCACTCCGCCGCCCAAGCCCATCTTCGAAGAGAAGCTACTGCTCGCGCTGCTTTGGAACCGCAACTTGCGAAGTTTCTGGCGGCAGGAACTGGGCGAAGGCTTTTTCCAGCGTCTCCTCAAGGTCGTGCCCTACACCTGGGTCGTGGACCCGACACCGCTCCCACCGCACGGAGCCATTCCCGAACTGAACCTCACCGACTGGCACCAGCTCAAGGCGCTGTCGCAGCGCGAGCGCGATTTGATTCTGAAAGTCTCCGGCTACTCGGAAGACGCCTGGGGGGCGCGCGGCGTGTATCTCGGCAGCGATTTGTCGACCGCGGACTGGAGTGTGGCCGTGGACAAGGCCATCGCGGGCTGGGGCCGCTCGCCGTTTGTGCTCCAGCGCTACCATAAACCGCGGGTGGTCGAGGCGGGTTACTTCGACTTCGAGAAAAACCAACGGGTCCCAATGCCGGGGCGCGTGCGGCTCTGTCCCTATTACTTCGTGATCGGCGATAACGATTCAGCTCGCGCCCAACTCGGCGGCGTGCTCGCGACCATCGTGCCCGCAGACAAGAAAATCGTACATGGTATGAAGGACGCGATCCTTGCGCCCTGTTCCGCATGACACCTCTGGTCGAGTTTACCCTGCTCGCCTTCGGCTCGTTGTTCGTCATCGTTGATCCCATCGCGGTGGTGCCGGGCTTCCTCGCTATCACGCCCACCGACACCCCCGAACAACGTGAGCGCATGGCGCGTATGGCGAGTTTTGTGATGGCGGGTGTGTTGCTGGCGTTCGCGTTGCTGGGCAAATGGATTTTTCAGTTCACTGGCATCACCCTGCCGGCATTCCAGATCGCGGGCAGCATCATCCTGATGCTGGTCGCGCTGGACATGCTCAGGGCACAGCGCTCGCGCGTGCAGGAAACGCGCGAAGAAACTGAAGCCGCCGCGCGCAAGCTCGACATCGCGATCACGCCGCTCGCCATTCCAATGCTGGCCGGCCCGGGCGCCATCTCCACGGTCATCCTCCTGCACAACAAGGCAGATGGTCTTACCCAGAACATCATCCTTTGCGGCTGCATCCTCGCCGTCTCGTTGGCGACCTACATCATCCTGCGGCTGTCCGCCAGGGGCGCGCGCTGGCTGAACCCTATCGCTTTGAAAATTACCACCCGCATCATGGGCCTGCTGCTGGCGGCCGTGGCATCACAGTTCATGATCAATGCGCTACGGGAACTGAAGGTGTTGCCTGATCTGTAAAACGTGAAACGGAAAACGGAAAGACTCTCGCCCGCTTAGGATGGCGGAACTGGTTACGCTTTAAGTTTGATCTCCCCGCTCTTGCTTTCCCTCTCGTGTCCGTTTAACAACTCCCCATCCGCCATGAAAACCAAAACGGCCATTCTTCTTTTGGCATCAACCCTCGTTGCTGACGCATCCGAGAGCGCCGCTGTTCCCGGTTCCGTCGATGCCCGCATGTTTCGCTACCCGGCGGTGTCCGTGAAGGACATCGCATTTGTTTACGCAGGCGATATTTGGGTCGTGCCGAAAAGCGGCGGCACGGCCATCCGCCTGAGTTCGCCGCGCGGCGAGGAAATGTTCCCGCGTTTCTCGCCGGATGGCGCGAGCCTCGCCTTCACTGGAAACTACGACGGCAACCAGGACATTTACGTGGTACCGACCGGCGGCGGCCTGCCGCGGCGCGTCACGTATCACGGCGCGCCTGATCGCGTGCTCGGCTGGTATCCCGATGGCAAACAGATCCTTTTCGCCACCTCGCGCACCAGTGAAAAGGACCGTTTCAACAAGCTTTACCGAATTGGGGCGGAAGGTGGGCTGGCGGAGCCGCTGCCGATTCCTTACGGCGAGTTCGGCGCAATTTCGCCGGATGGCAAGATGCTCGCTTTCACGACCATCTCGGTCGATTTCCGCACCTGGAAGCGTTACCGCGGTGGCATGAACCCGGACATCTGGCTGTTCGATCTGGAGAAACTCACGGCAAAGAACATCACGAAGAACGACGCCGATGATTCGCAACCCATGTGGCATGGCCAGACGCTCTACTTCCTGTCCGACCGCGACGAGCACAAGCGTTGGAATCTCTGGGCCTGCGACGTGAAGAAGGAGAAATTCCGCCAGGTGACGAGCTTCAAGGATTACGACGTGCGCTTCCCTGGCATCGGGCCGGATGATATTGTGTTCGAGAACGGCGGGCGGCTTTACGTGCTCGACCTCGCCACGGAGAAGTCCCATCCGGTGGACATCAAAGTCGTGACCGACCGCGCCACGCTGAAACCCCGCGCGGAAAACGTCTCCACCCTCATCCAGAACGCGAACATCTCCCCGACTGGCAAACGCGCCATCTTTGAAGCACGGGGCGATATCTTTTCGGTGCCCGCCGAGCACGGCATCGTGCGCAATCTCACTCGCAGCAGCGGCGTGGCAGAGCGGTATCCCGCCTGGTCGCCCGACGGCAAACTCATCGCGTACTGGAGCGACCGCAGCGGCGAATACGAACTGACCATTCGCTCCGCCGACGGCACGGGCGCGGAGACGAATCTCACGAAGCTCGGTCCCGGCTATCGTTACCAGCCGCAGTGGAGTCCCGACTCAAAGAAAATCGCGTTCATCGACAAGGCGATGAAATTGCAGGTCCACGATCTGGAGACGAAGCAGACTTCCGAGATTGACCGGCAACTTTGGCTGTATCACGGCGGATTGAGCGGCCTTACGGTGGGTTGGTCCGCGGACAGCCGGTGGCTGGCGTATGAAAAGGACCTGGAGACTCGCCAGTCCGCCATCGCGCTCTACGACTTTAAGGAGAAAACGCTCACGCAGGTGACGAGTGGCTTTTACAACGACGAAGGACCGGTCTTCGACCCGGACGGCAAATATCTCTATTACCGTAGCGGGCGCAGCTTCGAGCCCATCTACAGCGATTTGGACAACTCCTGGGTTTATCCCAACAGCCAGCAACTCGTGGCCGTGCCGCTGCGCAAGGACGTTCCTTCCCCGCTCGCACCTCGCAACGACGAAGAGCCAAAGGAGAAGGACAAAAAGGATGACAAGAAGAAGGACGACGACAAAGACGCGAAGAAGGCTGACGAGGCGGAAAAGAAGGACGACCCCAAAGGTGATGAAAAGAAAGAGGACGAGAAGAAGTCCGACAAGGCCAAGGACGAGAGGCCCAAGCCCGTTGAAATTGATCTCGCGGATTTCGAGGAGCGCGCCGTCCTGCTCCCGCCGAAAGCCGGCAACTACGCCAACCTCGCCGCCATCTCAGGCAAGCTGCTTTACCGCCGGCTCCCACGCGCGGGCGCGGGGGACGAAAAAAGCGCCATCATTTTCTTCGATCTCGAAAAGCGCGAAGAGAAAACCGTGGTGGACGACGCTGGCAGCTTCGACCTCTCCGCCGACCGCAAAAAGCTGCTCGTCCGCAAGGGCAGCGGCTACTACATTATCGAGCCGAAGGAAAACCAGAAACTCGACAAGGCGCTGTCCACTTCTGGGTTCGAGGTCACGGTCGATCCCGTGGCTGAGTGGAAACAAATCTTCACCGACGCCTGGCGCATCGAGCGTGATCTGTTCTACGACCCCGGCCTGCATGGCGTGGATTGGAACGCCATGCGCGAGCGCTACGGCAAGCTGCTCGGCGACGCCGTCACTCGCTGGGACGTGAATTACATTATCGGCGAACTCATCGGCGAACTCAACGCCTCGCACACCTACCGCAGCGGCGGCGATACAGAGGCCTCGCCCACGCGCGGGGTCGGCTATCTCGGTTGCGATTTTGCATTGGAGAACGGCGCGTTCCGCATCAAGAAAATCGTTGAAGCCGCGCCGTGGGACGCCGAAGCGCGCAGCCCCTTGCGTCAGCCCGGCGTGACCAATGCGCATCAAGGAGACTACCTGCTCGCTGTGAACGGCGAGCCGCTCGATACGTCGCTCGAACCTTACGCCGCTTTTCAAGGCTTGGCCGACAAGCCCGTCATGCTCACCGTGAACAGCAAGCCCACGCCGGACGGCGCCCGCGAGCAGCTTGTGCAAACGCTCTCCAGCGAGGCCCGCTTGCGTCACCTCGCCTGGATTAACGCCAACCGCGAGCGCGTGGACAAGGCCACTGACGGCAAGGTCGGCTACGTTTATGTGCCAGACACCGGGCGCGGCGGACAGAACGAACTGGTCCGTCAGTTCCGCGCCCAGTTCACCAGGCCCGGCCTCATCATCGACGAACGTTTCAACAGCGGCGGCCAGATTCCCGACCGCTTCGTCGAGATGCTCGGCCGCAAGACCGTCAACTACTGGGGTGTGCGCGACGGCAAGGATTGGCCCTGGCCGCCGACGGCGCACGACGGCGCGATGGCCATGCTGGTCAACGGCTGGAGCGGCAGCGGCGGCGACTGCTTCCCGTATTACTTCAAGAAGGCCGGACTCGGTCCGCTCATCGGCACGCGCACCTGGGGCGGCCTCATCGGCATCACCGGCGCGCCGCCGCTGGTCGATGGCGGCAGTGTCACGGCGCCGACCTTCGGCATTTATGACACCAATGGCGAATGGATCATCGAAGGCTATGGTGTCGATGCCGACATCGAAGTAGTGGACGATCCCGGCCTGATGGCCAAGGGCGGCGATCCGCAACTGGAGCGGGCCATCGTCGAAGTGCTCAAGGCTCTGAAAAAGAATCCGCCCGTCGAAGTGAAGAAACCGAAGTATCCCAGGCGGTCGTAACGACGGGTCATGGCCATGTTTCCCCGAAATTGACGCACATTTGCCGGACGGCTCCCTGAGATTTCCTGTTCCCAAAAAGTCGATGCCGGAAGTTGACACACCCATGACCGCCTACTAGGCTGTGTCGGAATTCAACCCGACACTCGGAAATCATGTTACTGCGAATTAGTTTGATTCTGGCCATCCTCGCCGGCTTGGGCGTCATCGGCGTCAGCCAGTTTATGCTTCGTCCCCAGGTTGTAAAAATTATCGAGGAGCGCGAACACAACAAGACAGAGTGGGACAAGACCCAGAAGAGGCTCGATAAAACCAACGTGGTCTTGAAGACCACACTCGAAAAGCTGGCCAAGACGGAAACGGATTTAGGGGAAACCAAGACGCAGTTGGCCGCCACCACTGCGAAATTTGAAACAGAACAAAAGCGAGCCAATGGCCTTCAAGAGAATCTCAACAAATCAAATGCTGACCTGACGGCGGCCAGGAATGAACTTGCTGCCTATGAGGGCACAGGGGTAAAGCCGGAGGAGATCAAGGGACTTGTCGCCAACGTAAAGTCATTGCAACAAGCCAACGACGGGCTGAAGGAGGAGAGCAAGCTTTTGGTGAATCAGGTGCGAAAATTGACCAACCAACTCGCTCAAATAACAAGCGACAAGGAAATCGATCCTCCGATTCCACCGGAAGTACGGGGTAAGGTGCTCGTGGTTGATCCGAAATGGGACTTCCTGGTCCTTGATGTGGGGTCAAAGAACAGCGTTCCAGATCGCGGCGTCCTGCTGGTGAGTCGCCAGGGCGAACTGGTAGCCAAGGTCCGCGTGACGAGTGTCCAGGACAATCGCTCCATCGCCAACATCATGCCGGGCTGGAAGATCAAAGACGTGATGGAAGGTGACGTCGTCCTTCCCTACTGAAACTTCTTCTTGCATGAAGCCCCTGTTGCGAATGGCCTGCTGTTTGTTGTTCGCATTGCTTGGTTGCTTGCTCACGGGTTGCAAGACCACTGAGAATTCCGAAAACGAAGCGTCGCGCCCGTGGAACGCCCCTCGTTCCTGGGAAACTGGCCTGCCCGGCTTTCAATACGATCGCCGCTGACCACCCCCGCCCGGCACAGCCAAAGTCACTTCGCAAACTCCACGCAGCGCGTTTCGCGCAGCACGGTCACGCGAATCTGCCCCGGATACTGCAATTCCGATTCAATCTTCCGCGAGATGTTCCGGGCCAGCGCGAAGGCTTGCTCGTCATTGACCGCCTCGGGCTTCACCACCACCCGCAGTTCTCGTCCCGCCTGAACCGCGAAGCATTTCTCCACGCCGGGGAAGGACAGCCCTATCTTTTCCAGGTCCTCCACGCGCTTGATGTAGGTGGTCATGGTTTCCGAACGCGCGCCGGGACGGGAGGCGCTGATCGCATCCGCCGCGCCGACGAGAATACCCAGCGGACCATGATGCGGCACCTCGTCATGGTGCGACGCCACGGCGTTGACCACTTCCTCTGATTCGCCATTGCGACGCAGGAGGTCCGCGCCCACGAGCGCATGCGCGCCTTCGACTTCGTGGCTGATGGCTTTCCCAATGTCGTGCAACAGGCCGCAACGCTTGGCGGTGTTCGTGTCCAGACCAAGCTCGGCGGCGAGCAGGCCGGTGAGGTGCGCGACTTCGACGGAATGGTCGAGCACATTCTGGGAGAAACTGTGGCGGAAGCGCAGGCGTCCGAGAATCTTGATGAGTTCCGGATGAACTGGCGTGATGCCGGCCTTGACCACGGCTTCCTCCCCGTAGCGGACAATGGTTTCGTCCACTTCCTGGGTCACCTTGGTCACGACTTCCTCGATGCGCGTCGGGTGGATGCGTCCGTCGAGAATCAAACGTTGCATGGACTCCCGGGCGATTTCGCGGCGCACGGGATCGAAGCCGGAAAGGACCACGGCGTTGGGCGTGTCGTCGATGAGTACGGTGACGCCCGTGGCCGCCTCGAAGGCGCGGATGTTACGACCCTCGCGCCCGATGATGCGGCCTTTCAGGTCCTCACCGGGCAGCGCAATGGTGGCGCTGGAGATTTCATAGGTGTGTTCGCCGGCATAGCGCTGGATGGCCAGGCCGATGATGTGGCGCGCCTTTTCCTCGGCGTGCGTGCGTGCCTCTTCAAGGATGCGGCGGGTGAGATGGCTGGCATCCTGGAGTGATTCCATCTCGACTTCCTTGAGCAACTGGGCGCGGGCCTCAGCTTCGCTGAGCTTGGAAACAGCTTGCAATGCCTGGCGGCGCTGGCGGGCGGTTTCAACCAGTTCCTCCCGCTGATGATCGAGATCCTCGGATTGCCGCCGGCAGGCGTCCTGTTGTTCACGCAGACGACGCTCCTCCTCGACAATGCTTTGAAGCTGGCGGTTGATGAGCGACTCGCGTTCGACCAGGCGCTTGTCAGCGGCGGTCAACTCCTGCTGACGGGCAGAGCAGACGTTCTCGGCGCCCTGTCGGATCTTGAGCGCTTCTTCGTTGGCCTGCACACGGGCTTCGCGGACGATGACCTCGGCCCGGCGACGGGCGTCTTCGAGCACAGACTGCTCCTTGAGAGTGAACGCGGCGCGGAGGTTGCGTTCCTTCCAACGCCAAAGCCAGTAGCCAACCGCCGAGCCGACCACAAAGGCCGACCCCAATACGACAGGATTTTCCAGCAAACTCATTTCAAAACCGACTGAGGCACACGTGCCAGCGCGTCGGCGTCAGGATGCAATTCAAACGAACGTCATGTGGTTCCAGCGGGATTTCTGCGGTCACCTGGCAATCGAACGCCACACCGCACTTGAACCCTGGAACCTCAGCCAGTAGCCGGTCGAAATATCCCTTGCCACGCCCCAGTCGGCCACCAGCGAGGGTGAAACCTATCCCAGGGACAAGCGCCAAGTCCAGTTGCTTTACGTTGAAAACAGGGCAATGCGCCGCCGGTTCGAGAATCCCGAACCGGCCCAACTGCAAACCGCGAGAAGGCTCTTGCACCAAACAAGTAACGTAGGAATCCGTGTCGGGTGAGTGGCGAGGCAGGACGACTTGCCGGCCCATGATCAACGCCTCCAACGCCAGCGGCCAGAGATCTGGTTCGCTGTCGGTCGGCGCGTAGAAAAGAATCGATTGGGCGGTCCGCCAGACAGGCTGTTCGGCCAGCCGTTGACGTATTTGCGCCGAAGCCTGGCTTCGTTCCTCGTTGGAAAGATTCTGCAGCCGCTCCCGCAATTGCCGGCGAAGCGTCGCTTTAATCCCGGCGGAATAGCCATTCATTTCGCAGGAGATTGCTTTCTGGCATCGGCAAGCAGCGCGCGCCACTTCTCGACGCGTTCCTTGATTTTGTTCTCCGTCCCCTGCTCCGACGGTTCATAATAACGCTTGTCCGCGCCGAGATAATCCTGAACCACAAAATGGCCGGGATGATCGTGCGCATACTGGTAGCCTTCGCCATGTCCAAGGCGCCTGGCTCCCTTGTAGTGAGCATCGCGGAGGTGTTCGGGAACGGCCAGCGTCCGGCCCGATCGCACGTCTTCAAGAGCAGCGTCGATAGCGGTGATCACGCTGTTGCTCTTGCTGGCCGTCGCGATGTAGATGGCCGCCTCAGCAATGGGAATTCGCGCCTCGGGCCAGCCGATAAACTCCGCGGCTTGATGGGCCGCATTGGCCAGCACCAACGCCATTGGGTCAGCCAGCCCCACGTCCTCCGCCGCGTGGATGACAATGCGGCGGGTGATGAACCGCGGGTCTTCGCCGGCATGAATCATCTTCGCCAGCCAGTAGAGGGTGGCATCGGGGTCGCTGCCGCGCATCGATTTGATGAAAGCCGAAATGGTGTCGTAATGCGCATCCCCATCGCCGTCATAAACGATGGCTTTCTTCTGGATGCTTTGCTCGGCGACGGCCAGGCCAATGCGAATGAAACCGTCGCTGCCAGGCGTAGTGGTGAGGGCGGCAACCTCGAGCGCGTTCAGCGCTTTGCGTGCGTCACCATCGGCGACTTTCGCCAGGTGACGCAGAGCGTCGTCATCCGCCCGAACCTTTAAGTGGCCCAATCCTCGATCAACGTCACCCAACGCGCGGCGAAGCAAACCGAGCAGTTCCTCCTCCAACAGCGGGCGCAGTTCAAAAATCTGCGAACGCGAAACCAGCGGCGAGTTGACGAAGAAGAACGGGTTGTGGGTGGTCGCGCCGATCAGCCGCACGGTGCCCGCCTCGACATCCGGCAGCAACACGTCCTGCTGGGCCTTGTTGAATCGGTGAATCTCGTCAATGAACAGGATGGTGGGATGACCGGTGTTGGCGAGGCGGTTGGCCGCGCCCGCCAGCACGCGCCGCATGTCAGCCACGTTGGACTCCACCCCGCTGAGGCGCTCGAACTTGTTCCGCGTATGGGCGGCGATGATTTGAGCCAGCGAAGTTTTGCCGGTGCCAGGGGGACCGTAGAAGATGAGCGACTGGATGCGATCCGCCTCGATGGCGCGGCGCAGGAGCTGTCCGGGAGCGAGGATGTGGGATTGGCCGGCGAATTCGTCCAGCGAACGCGGCCTCATCCGCGCGGCCAGGGGCGCCGAAGACGGAGACGGCTGAACAGGAGGCGCGGCGACATCTGGCTCAGTCTCACGCGGCGCGGCAAACAAGTCGTCCCGTGACATACCCTGAACGTAACAGCTTCTCCCGGCAGAACCAGAATCAAAATGAGAGCGGTGTGAGGAGACGCTAAAAGGGGCGGGAAAAAAGAAACCCCACCGTAATGCCGTGTGGAAAAGATTCCTCTGAACGACCTGGAATCAGGTGGAACCGAATCGGAGGCGTTCGACGTCCAGTGAAGGCCTGTCGTTAGCCGGCGAAGTTAGGGCTCCGTTTTTGTTTAATTACGGTTCAAGGACTTTATTTCCGAAGCACGAACATGGCAGGGTTAAATCCTGAAATAGGCTGGCAAAGAACGCCGGGCACTGATCGCTGTTATACCCAGTGCCGTTTTGCTGCGATGACTATCGACAGTGCCCCGGCGGCGCTCAAGAGAAAAAAGTGACACTGGAAAAATTTACGGCTGCTCCCGGCGATTCCTTCTTTGACAATTCACGATGATTTTGTTCTACTCCGCGCACTCACTCGCGCAGACACTCGGTCCAGGTGTTCATGTTGGCTTGAGAGACGTATGATCAAACCAATGTCTTCGGACGGCGTTTCAATCGCCCGTCCATTTCTATTCAGCCTGCAGCCGGTATTTATTACCCGGCAAACCGCCGCCGGCATCGGGCCGGGCTGTCCTTTCAGCTTTTGAATCCGGGCATCATGAATTGTCACTCGGCTCGTAGCATTTCGTTCGCGTCCAGTCTCCCTGGCCGTCATCGGGCACGGCATGTTCTCTGGATGGTTGTTCTCCTCACAACGTGGATGCATCGAAGCCTGATGGCAGCGCCGGCCAATGATTCCTGCGCCGGGGCCGTTGTTATTCCCGGCGCCGGACCGTTTCCCTATCAGACTCCGCTGGTGAACATCGCGACAGCCACCACGACGGGCGATCCTTTCGCGCCGGGTAATTATTATCCGACCCGCGTTATCCGGGGAGTGTGGTACCGATTCACTCCGTCAGTCAGTGCTTCCTACACACTTGCCACCTGCGGAGGTCCCGGCGCCACTGCAACCACAGCGGACACCGTCATTGCAGTTTACACCTCTGCGGCCGGCTGCAACGGACCGTTCGTGGCGGACGGTGACGTGGACGACGACTCGTGCGCTCCACAATCTTCACTGACGCGGCAACTCCTGGCGGACACCACTTATTACCTGCTCGTCTGGAAATTCTGCGAGGGTTGCACAGAAGACGGTTTGAATGATGTCCAGGTGCGGATTACGGCCACCCTGCCGCCATCAAACGACTCCTGCGCCAACGCCGTCCCAGTCGTACTAAATCTTCCTGTGACGGGAACCACCGTTGGCGCGATCGACAATTACCAGCTCGCCGACACCAACGGCTTTGGGGGCCTCAACCAGACACCTTCCTCCGCGCCGGGACGGGACGTGGTTTATTCCTTCACCGCTCCGGAAGCCGGGGACTATTCGTTCAGAGTCACTGGTTACGACGTTCTTCAGGATCTCGTCCTCGCCGTGACGACCTCTTGCCCTGCGGGCAACGCCAGCCTTCCCAACGCGCTGGGCGCCGCCAACCGATCGCAGGTGAACAGTTCGGAGCAAATCTTTTGTCTGCCGCTGGCCGCCGGGCAGAAAGTGTTCGCCCTCGTGGATGACGCCGCGAGCGGAAATCCCGGCAGCAGCTTTATCCTTTCGATCACGCGTTGCCAGCGCGAACGCGAGCCAAACGAGCCAAACGATTCCCCGGTCGATGCAGAACCTCTGGCTTGCGGCATCGAAGGCTCCATTTTTCCTGCGCTCGACCGCGACTTCTTTGCGCTGGGCACTTACCCCGCCGGCTGGCGCGCCTTCGCCATGGTGGATGGCGAGGCTGCCCGCAACGCCGACTTCGACTTGCGCCTCACGACGTACAGCGACACGATCGAGTACGATGACGACAATAACGACGACGCCTTCGGGGCCGCAGCCCCCAACCTCACCGGCACTCCCCTCACCGGCGCGCCCTCGTTCCTTTTCGTAAATCATCACGACTTGCAGGAATCCGAGCCATACCGGCTGTATGCCGTGGTCCAGCCGCCCGCCGACCTGGCGACGCCGGAAACCGAGCCAAACAACTTCACGACTGAGGCGAACTCGGCGGCACAAAATTATTTTCGTGGCACGCTCAACGGCCCTTTGCCCTCGACCGATGTCGATGTGTTCGCCTTCTCCGTGGCGGAAGGGGACTTGATCTTTCTGGGTCTGGACTGCGACCCGCACCGCACCAATGCCCCCATTGACGCCCGGCTCGAATTGCTCGACGCCTCCGGCACACCCGTCGCCAGCGTCAACGACAACGCCTCACTGAGCAACACCGACATCAGTCCCGGCACCCTCCTGGGTATTTGGCCAACCGCACCCGGCGAATCGCTGGTTTACCGGTCCGCGGTCGAAGGAACTTTCTTCGCGCGCGTCAGCCTCGGCAGCATCGGAACAGGTGATTATCTCCTCTCCATCTCCAGGAATTGCTCCATTGGCAGCGAGGGTGTGAACCACCCGCCCACGCTCTCGAACCTTACCTTGACCTCGCCGGTCTTCGCGGGCGCTCCAGCGACCCTGAAGGGGACAATCTGGGACGTGGACACCGGCGACTCACCGACCCTCGTCATTCAGTGGGGCGATGGAACGACCAATGTCGTCCATTACGACTCTCCCGGCCGGATCGAGTTCGCGTTCCCGCACACGTTCAACGTTGTCAACACCAACTTCACCATCTCTCTGGCTGTGCGCGACAACAGCGGCGAGACCGACGCGGCCAGCCTCGAAGCCTTCGTGCGCCCTCCGCTTCAACCCGCCCGATTCGAGAGGGTCAGCGTCCAGCCCGACGGTAAAATCCTTCTGCAATTGCGAGGGGTGCCTCAAGCCGACTACCGGGTGGAACAGCACGACGGTTCGGCATCATGGTCCATCCTGGGCCGGCGCAGGGCCGATGCTACCGGCCTGTTCAGCATCGAAGATTCCGCCCCCACCGCCACCTCGCGGTTCTACCGCGCCGTGTCCGAGTGAGCGCAGCCACAGAACCCGGCCCTGGCCCTAATGCCCTTCGGGAATTCGGCGAAACTCGTGTCCGGAGGGACATCATGAGAATAGCCCGGCGTTTCAACGCCGGGAGCGGAAGACCTAAACCGTATCTATGCAGTTTGTTCTGGTGGCCCAGGCGTCTCGCCTGGTGTTTTCGGCGTCCCGCCGAAAACTTTCGTGTCCCGCATGAACGCACCATTTAGTGAGGCCCGCGAACGCCCAGACCA
>Ga0187893_10003420_pt1 | contig 32270 bp, 22 predicted proteins | sample MA1701074metaG_FD_139574 | JGI IMG/M metagenome (GOLD analysis project Ga0187893, IMG submission 139574) | White microbial mat communities from a basaltic lava cave in the Kipuka Kanohina Cave System on the Island of Hawaii, USA - MA170107-4 metaG ...
GACCCGTACGCACGGTGGTGTGGGAGGGGCCGGGCCGCAAGGCCCGCCCCTATCCCGATCACGGGTGAAGCCCCGGCGCGCCGGGAGACGAAGGAACGAAGGCTGGAGCGCCGCGGAAGTCCCGGTGCGCCGCCGAACTTTTCGAAGCCGCCGTTGTGCTTGCGGCGAGATTGAACTTTGCGGACGCCCATGGGCGGCGACGCTGCACCGAGCGGGGCGGAATGATGTTTTCGCCGTCCTTTCCCACGGGTTTTCCCGGCGCGCAGGGACTTCACCCGTAGTTACGATCCTTCGCCCCTCGCGGGGCGGTATCGCGCCGCGACCCCCGGGAAGGGGAATGCAACCGTTACTCCTGCGAGGGTCCTTACGGATCCACGCACGGGTCGGGGCAGACCGGAATTCCCGCGTAGGCATCGAGCATGTTGAGCACGTCGCTGAGTTCGATGATTCCATCACCCAGGCAAGGGGCGATGTCGCCCAAGGGGCAGACGGAATAGGTGTTGTAGCCGTCGAGCAGGCAGAGCACATCGCCGATCTCCGCATTTCCGTCGCCGAACGGCGCGGGAACGATGTCCGCGTAGGGGCGAACGGTGCAGGGGGCCTCCGCCGCCCAAAGTCCGTCGCGCAGTGTGTACACAGCGCTGTCCAATCGACCGACACCGCCACGTTGCGCGGTGGAAGAGATCATCGAATAGACGCTGCCGCGGGCCAGCGCCGGACCGCTCGACGGTTCACCGCCGCAATTCATGTCCATCAGATCCAGACTCGCGGGGCAAATCGGGCTTTCGCACGAATCGGGCACGCCGTTCAAGTCGCAATCCCCGGAGGTCCCTCGGGCAATGTCGCACGAATCCGGAACGAGGTTGTTGTTGCAATCGGCGCCGGCCAGATCGCAGGCATCCACAATTCCGTTTGCGTTGCAATCCGGAGCCGTTCCGGCGGCGAGCTCACAGGAATCGTCCTTGCCGTTGTTGTCGCAATCGAAGATGGGGTCGTGGACGATGTTCAGGTTGTAATCGCCGCCCCACCGGCGGTCCTTGATCGTACGAATGATGTAATCCCCCGTGACCGCTTCGGTGGACACGGTTTCGGTTCCGCCGCCACCCTGCGAATCGTCAAGAAAAAAGCCGACCGGTGTCAAAAGCTCCATGTCCAGGTCCATGGCCGTGGTGCTGAAGGTGGCCGTGGCGGTCAACGTTCCCGGCCCACAGACCGAGACACGGAAAAAGTCGTCGAAATCCACAAGCCTCAACGCGTGCAGTTGAATGGGAATCAACGCGGCCGTGGCCAGCGTGTCGTTGTCTTCGTAGATGTCGTCGGGCGTGATGGTGTTGAGGTAGAACTGAACCGTCTGATTGTTGGGCGGCGAGACGCTGGTGTAGTGCGTGGAAAGCCGGCCGTAAAAGGTGTTGTACTGGCTTTGATTGGTGCAACCGGGAGTGACCCCTGCGAAGACGCAGGCACCGGTCAAAGTGCCGACGTGTTCCCAATTCGCGTTGAAAAGGGGGCTGCCGCTCGAACCGCCTTCGACGATTCCCGTGGTCCAGTCGAGGTAAATATAAAAAGACGTTGAGTCGCAGATCGGCGCCGTGAAGTTGGTCGCACCGGCGGCATAACGCTTCCACGAACCCGCGGGATGATGAATCCCCTTTACCGGGACCGCGGTGTTGGCGACGACCGCGGTCGTCCAAGCGGCCAGTCCCTGTCCCAGTTCCGGGTCGTCGGCGGTCCGCAGAAAGGTGAAATCCGAAATAGTGTTCGTCGCAAGCAACGTGCCCCCGGTCGTGACCTGTCCGCCTTGCACGCCTCCTCCGCAACCGGTGGTTTGATTAAACCAGCGGATTTGCAACGTATTGACCGCCGGTTGTGTGCTCAAACAATGATTGGCGGTGAGGAAGTATCCCGCGGTGGTGTTCGCGTCGAGATCGTTAACCAATGCGCCGGAACAGAGGAACGTTCCCTGACCGGGAATGGTAAACGTCATTTGGCCGACCGAGTCCCGGGCGTTCAAATCCGGCGAAAAGCAGTTCACATCCACATGACAGGGCAGGCCGACGCCCCTGGGGCCGCCGAGCGCTTCCACCGGCAGGCCCTCGCGATAGAGGTGCGAAATCTCATCGATGGAGATGACCGGATCCCTCAGGCCGGCATGCGGCTTGTGATACTCGAGGTAGACGACTTCCCCGGGAATGACCACCGACCAGAACGAGCCATCGCCGATGGGGCCGCGCTCTCGATACGCTTGTCGCGCCGCCGACTTTCCGTCGGAAACCGTTACCCTCGCGTCCAGGGGAAGCTCAAATTCGGAAAAATGAACACGAATTCCCTTGGCTTCGCGGGCCACGAGTTGCAAGGTCCAGATTCGGCTTCCGTCCGGAAGGACCCCCCATGTTCCGGCGTTGCCCGTGTTGATCGGCCCGTTCGGAGCGCGGCGATTCACGCCGACGCGCATGGGCTCCTTGGGCAGGCGATCACGGCCTTGGTCTTCCAGGGCGAGGTCCGTGGTGTCAAGAATCGGCCACTTGATCTGCCGATCCGGCGGCCAAAGGGCAACGTCCCGTTCGGGGTCGGTCAAAAACCCGGCGTCCCGTTTCGGAGAGGGCACCCGAATCGGCGCTCGCTCGCTGGCGGCCGCTTCGACCGCGTCGTCGCCCGGTTGCGCCCGAGCGATCGGCACAAGCGTCCCCAGCGATGCAAAAATCACCGCGGCCGGCAACCAAAGCAACCTTCGACGAGTCATCGTGCACATCGTGGGCCTCGCATGATGTTTCGAGATTCGATGAATTCGTTCCCTTCGCACGATGGATTCGTCACGGCGATTGCGATCGCGAACGCTGCGCTTCAAGTTCCCCAAGCCGTCCGGCCAGATCATCAACCTTCCGCTGAAGCGCTTTCAGTTGAAGATCCTTTTCAGCAAGCTGCTGGTCCTGGAATTGCACGACCTTCGTCAGCACGGCCCCCACATCCATGGCACTCAGCCCCCTTCGATCCGGGGTGGCCAGCAAGTCCGGCACGTCCTCGGCGATGAATCCAACGTGGGTGTTCGAAGGATTCCGATCGGCAATGTAATGGAACGTGACCGGAACGAGATTCCGCAGCGCTTCCAGGGCCCGTTCAGCGCTAAGAGCCAGGATGTCGTACTTCAAAGAGCGAGAAGAACCCTGGGTGATGGTCCCGGAGGCCACGATGTTGCCGTCCACGTCGAGCTTCTCGGCCGGTGCTGAAGTTCCGATCCCCACGTTCCCCGACGTATCCACGTGAACCTCCGGGAGTCGATAGGAGTAAGGGGCGCTCATCAGGGCGTGATCCGGCGTGAGCTGCTGATTGCCGTTGACCCCGTCGTCGAACCAGATTCGCAGGGTCGCATTGCTATCGTCAAAAACGGCGTTGGGAATGGCCGTCATGTTGGCATGGATCGTGTCACCCAAACCGACCGAGTAAACACCATTGGTGACGTCGAGGGCCACCCCGGCGGTCGGAAGGCCCGAAACGCCCTGGTTGGTCCCGTCGTTCGTCCAAAGATTGACGCCCGCGTCGGGATCAACAATGGCGAACCGAAACGTGCCGGTTCCGTTGAAACGCTGGGTGTTTACGCTCACCACGCCCTGGTGATTGACTTTCTGCGGCACCGCGGCCAGGCAGACCAACGAACTCAGACTCACGACGCAGGTAGCGAGGGTGATCTTGGACATTTGCAAACTCTCCTCTCGAAATCGAAACGGGTCTCGCGAAAACTCCCCTGGAACCCCCCAATCGGAAACGATTCTAGCGGAACTCGGCCTCGCTTGGCAAGGGGGAACTCGGTTTTCTTCAGCGAAATTAAGCCTGTAAACATCTCAGCGGCCCGGTATCCGCCACGGCCGCGGCGACCTTTTGGATTGCGCCCGTGCGTGCAGTTTCTCGCAGAACCGCGAGACGAATCACCGCATCGTGGTTGATTTGCACGACCTGGATTGCGTACTCACAATTCCTTTTCCGGGCGCTTGGGCCCCCAAGAACGGCGGCGCCCCCCAAACCCAGCCCCCAATGCGTTATCTTCACAGAACACTGCATCGAGAAACCCGATGCATTGAACCGTTGCCGTTCAAATCGCACGCGAATTCCCAACGACCATTCGCGAAAAATCCGCGTCCGTGCCATCCAGTCCCGGACGGGGCGCCGGGAAAATAGCCACGGCCTCGCGGTGCGAGACCGTGCCACGCGAGACTGTTTGCCGCACTTCCAGGGACGCACCCCGGCAGCGGCCGGGGAACTTTCTCCCCCATCATTTTTTCTTGATTTCAGGGCGATGGAGGAAGTAATCTGGTTACCATTTGATGCGTAGCCTTACTCCCGTCGCCCGGCGTTCGCCGACGGGTGGGTGTTGACACGGCGGGGCTCGCTTCGATAACGAGTTACAAAGGACCCATGACGAAGGGCGCATGGCTCGCCGCTTTCCGCGCAAGCGAGTTTCATAAAGGAAGCTCATGACCACTGAACCTCATCCACCGAGCAGTGCCGCAGAACCGACCGACGACGTGGCCGTCGTACAGAAACTCGGGCAGGCTTACTCCAAAATCCGGCAGGAGCTGGCCCGTGTGATCGTCGGGCAGGAGCTTGTCGTTGAACAACTCCTGACGGCCCTTTTCTGTCATGGGCACTGCATTCTCGAGGGCGTCCCCGGCCTCGCCAAGACGCTGTTGATCAGCACGTTGGCCAGGCTTCTTTCCCTCAGTTTTTCGCGTATCCAGTTCACTCCCGACCTCATGCCCTCCGACATCACCGGCACCGAAGTCATCGAAGAGGACAAAGGCACGGGGGCGCGTTCGCTTCGCTTCGTGAAAGGGCCGATTTTCGCCAACGTCGTTCTGGCCGACGAGATCAATCGCACCCCCCCGAAAACCCAGGCCGCCTTGCTCGAGGCCATGCAAGAGAATCAGGTCACGGCCGCCGGATTTCCGCACAAGCTTCCCAAACCGTTTTTCGTATTGGCCACGCAGAACCCCATCGAGCAAGAGGGGACGTACCCTCTGCCCGAGGCGCAGCTCGACCGATTCATGTTCAAAGTGCTGGTGGGCTACCCGACAGAGGAGGAGGAGTTCCGCATCGTCAAAATGACGACTTCACCGCAAGACCTGACGCTCGAACGGACCCTGACCGCCCGGGATATCCTCGCGCTGCAGGACATTGTTCGCCGCGTCCCCTGCGCTGACCTGGTGATTCGTTACGCCATGCGCATGGTTCGATCCACGCGGGTGGATCAGGGCGACGTGCCCTCGTTCATCCGAGACTACGTTGCCTGGGGGGCGGGACCCAGGGCCTCGCAGAACCTTGTCCTGGCCAGCAAGGCCCGGGCCGTCCTCCAAGGCCGCTATTTCGTATCCACCGAAGACATTCGCGCCGTGTCGCACCCCGTCCTGCGCCATCGCGTGCTCGTCAACTTCAACGCCGAGGCCGACGGCGTGAACAGCAACGATATCATCGACCGCCTCATCCAAGCCCTCCCCAAGGACGACGCCGGCTCCCTCGACGAAAAGATGGCCAAAAGGGTCTTCGCGGAGTCGCAGGGCAGAGCGTGACCGTCCGATTTGCCCTTGAACTCACGAATTGCCCGATGCTACGATCGGTCTCGTGAGCGATCGGCTGCCGGGGTATCGGGTTCTGGAAACGCTGGGCTACGGGGCGCACTCGAAGATCAGTGCCGCCGCGGAGCTCATCACGGGCAAGCGCGTGGCGATCAAGCACGTGGTCCGAACCTCCGCGGAACACGATCGATTCGTGGAGCAGGTCGAGACCGAGTACCAGGTCGGAAGCCTCTTCGAGCACCCCAACCTTCGCCGCAGCCTTCACATCCATCGCGTCCGCGGCCTGTTGCAAGTCAAGGAGGTCTACCTGATCCTTGAACTAATCGAGGGCCTCAGCCTCGACAAGGCCCGCCCCAACCGCCTGAACACGTTTCTCACCCTTTTTCAGAAGGTCGCGGCCGGGCTGCAGGCCCTGCATGATTCCGGCTGGGTGCACACCGACCTGAAGCCCATCAACATCATGCTCGCCCGGAAAGGAGTCGTAAAGGTGATCGATTTCGGTCAGGCCTGTCCGATCGGGCACAAGAAGTCTCGTATTCAAGGTACTCCCGACTACATTGCCCCGGAGCAGGTCCGGCGGCTTCCCATTGACGTTCGGACCGACGTGTTCAACTTCGGGGCCACGATGTACTGGGTGCTGACCTCTGAAAACTATCCGACCGAAATCCGAGGTGAAGACGCGCGGACCGGTGCCAAGCTCACCTCCGCCGATCGACCTCTTGCCCCCAACGAATGGAACGACAAGATTCCCCTGGCGCTTTCCAACCTGGTCATGGAATGCTGCCGCGGCAACCCCGGCGATCGGCCCGCGGACATGAAACAGGTATCGTCGCGACTGGCCATGATCCAAAAACTTTGGCAAAAGCAGCGCGAAACCGTGCGGGAACAACGGCTCGGATCGAATCCCTCATCCATCATTAACCTCGAATCCTGAACCGGCACCGGAGGCATTCCTGCCGTTCTTGGCGAGTGAGGCTTGGGAATCCACATTCCTTCCACTACGATTCCCCATCGCTCTTCGGCACAGGGAGGGCAGCGCCGAGTCCCCGCCGAGGGTAAGCGCTTTGGGGATCGAGATGACCGACGCCACTGAGGCCGCTGAAATCTTCCGTCAAGCCGCGGGATACAACCTCGAGGATCCGCTGGTTGTCGGCTCCCTTCTGGTGTTTCCCAACTACGGCCAGTTGGTCATGACCGGCGACCTTCACGGCCACCGTCGCAATTTCGAGAAACTACGCCGGTTCTGCGATCTGGAGCACGCCGGAGTTCGGCATGTCATGCTCCACGAGTTGATTCACGAAGATGCCATCGGGCTGGCGCCCATGGATACCTCGCACGAACTGTTCCTCGAAGCCGCCCGCTGGAAATGCGATTTCCCGGATCAGGTTCATTTTCTGCTGAGCAATCACGAACTGGCCCAAGTCACCGCCAATGAAATCACCAAGAACGGCCGCGTGGTGACCAAGGATTTCGAATCCGGCGTGCGCCTATCCTACGGCTACGAAACCGAGCGAGTCTTGTCGGCCATGTACGAATTCATTCGCTCGTTCCCCCTGGCCGGGCGGACACCGAATCGCGTGTTCCTTTCGCATTCATTGCCCGGTCCACGCGATCTGCCCTATTTTGATTCCACCATATTCTCCCGGCGACCGACGGAAGAAGACCTGAGCGATCGGGGTTCGGCCCATATGCTGGTCTGGGGCCGATACCAGACCGAAACGGCGATTGAGACGATTCAAGAACTTGTGGACGCAGACTATTTCATCTGCGGCCATCAACCCCAGGAAACCGGTTTCGATGTTCTCCACGAGCGCATGGTCATCCTGGCCAGCGACCACAACCACGGCGTGTTTCTACCTCTCGACCTGAGCAAGCCGATGACCCTGGATTCGATCACTCGGAACATCCGTCCGTTTGCGGCCATTGAATGACGAGCGCGGGAATCCAATGGGGCACCGACACGCGGCGCCCCGTGGTCCAGGCGTTGGATTTCCGGCTCTCGGCCGCAATTTCCATTAAACGGATCGAAACGTATTCCTCCCGCGACCCGTTACTTCTTGCGCGTGTACGAGATTTCGACGACCTTGTAGTCATCTCCGGCATGCAAGTCGATGCTCGAAAAAACGTGCCGATCCTTGTCGAGGATCTTGTTTGTATACTTCACTGTTCGCCCGTGAACGTCGATCCCCGCTTCATCCATCGCTCCGTAAAAGGTAAAAATGCCGGTCTTGGGGTGACGCGCGCCGGTCATGGTGAGAAACTGGGTGTCCGCATTGCTGGCCCAGGAGGACATGTACATATTCTTGTAATTGTCGTAGCCGGTCAGGCCCAGCCCTTCGTAGGGCATCCCCATGATTTCCCCCTTCATCTCTTCTTGGAGATACCGCCCGCCCAGGACCCACATCACCGTGGACGTTCCCTCGCTCTCCATGGGAGGACCATCGGGACCGCTCATCCAAATCTTCATCGTCGTGTCCCATTGCCCCACGAAATGCTCCAGGTGCTTATGGTGCGCACTGGGTTGCGTCGTGGCCATCCATTTTTGCATCTTGGCCATTTCGTCCGGAGACATCTGCCCCGCGCCGGGCATTCCCGGCGGCTGGTCCTTTTTCTTCTCGCCTTCCTGAGAAAGCACTCGGCCGACGAACAGCGCTAAAATGGCAGCGGTCACAGCCATCAGTCCGAAGCGGGTCTTGTTCATGCAATTTCCTTTCTTACGTCTCGTTCGTGTTGAATCGACATCCCCTTCGTGTCGGAATTCGAAGAAATCACAATGATGGGCCGCCTCGTATCTGTCAAGAGCGTGTTACGAATTCCACGCTGGAAACCTGAGGAAACATGCGATGCAGTCAAGCATGGCGAATCGGGCACTCTTCCTCAACTCGTCCGCCGAAAAGGGGACACCCGGACAGCCGAGGCGGAGTTGGCTGCTCCTGGGCCTAGGGCTGTAGCTCATAATTCCACTGATGGCGATCCAGCAGAATTCGAACGCCAAGGAGGAGGCGTGCTGGGGGGCATGACCATACCTGCAGAAAGCATTCGCGGAGAACAACGGGGTTCATCCCGACCGGGGTGGAATCCCGGCGCGCCGGGATTGTGGCACTTTCATTGCCCGAGGATGCGGGCTCGCCATTGGGGTCACGCGCCCACCCCGTCAGCACGGTCTCAGGCGCGGATTGCGGCGAAACAAGCTCTTCACGGCAATCGCAAAATAGCCCAAGGCCAAGGACAAAAACACGCACGCCGTGATCATGAGCAGATAGTTTTTTTGCGGCCAATAGCGAACCGTGATCAGGTAGATCAAAGAGCCGACGGTCGTGACCGCGACCAGAACGGCGGGAAGCAAAACGTACACGATGGGTCGCTTTCGGCGGAAGAGCCAGATCGTAATCGTCACCAGAGAGAGTGACGCGAGCAATTGATTTCCGGTTCCGAAGATCGGCCAAAGTTTGTCCGCCGTGTTGGAGAATGCAAGTGCCAACATCAACGCGACGGAAATTCCCGAGTCGATCCAATAACTTCCCGGAAAATGGAGGAATCGGCCGCGGAAAAGAGTGGCCCGGATTTCTTCGAGCAAATACCGGTTCAACCGGATGGCGACATCCAAGGTGTCGAGAATGAACCCTTCGACCATCAGCAACCCAAAGACGATGCCCAGCCACGGCGGAATTCCCAATCCCTGATGGCAGATTCCCGCGACCCCCACCGAAAACGCCAGCACGGGGTTCGATTTCCATCCGACCGGCGCGTCCGTGGGTTTCACGACCAATGAAACATAATCCGTGTAGGACATGCCCGCGGCGATGGCCAGCGTCACGCAAAGGGCCAGCGCCGATTCACCCAGCATGGCCAGGTAGCCGATGGGCTTGGCGTGCGATTCGAGCGCGATTTGCTTCGAGGTCGTCCCCGATCCTACCAATCCGTGAAACCCGGAGACCGCTCCACAGGCGATGGTGACAAACAATGTCGGCCACAAGGAACCAAGGGCGTGCTCACCGAGATCGAGTTCCGCCGGAGGGGCCTCTATCGTGTGTCCGCGCAACCCTGTTCCGATGACGGCGACCACCAGAAGAAGTATCCCGAGGTAAAGAAACTGTACGGACACGAATTCACGCGGCTGCAAAATCAGCCAGACCGGCACGGCCGCGGCCAGCCACACATAAAGCGAGATGAGGACGACCCAGATTTCCGCCGGGCTAAGCTGAATCGGCCCGATCCGAAGCGACGTAATATGAACCGGCAGGGCGAACCCCACGAGAACCGAGCCTACGCAAAGGATCGTGGCCAGCGGATAGGAATAGATCTCGCGCATCCGGCGGCGAATGACCAGAAAACCGAGGACCGGGGCCATGACGGTCAAGGCAATCGCCGAGCTCGATGCAATCCCTCCGACAATCGCCTTTTTGTCTCCGTCGTCGGTTTCGATGGTTCGAAAGAGCGTCTGATCTTCGGGCAGCCCCAATTCCGCCGGCGACCGGAGCGAAGTCAACGAGACGGCCGTGAGGTGAATGAAGACCGCGTTGACCACCACAAGGTTGAACACAATAAACAGCGCGAACAACACGAACGCCTTGTCCCCCAGCGTGCGCCGGGCGATCTCCGCGATGGAGCGGCCTCCTTCGCGCATCGATACGAACAGGCAAGCGAAATCGTGTACCGCGCCGATGAGGATGGCGCCGATCACGATCCACAAAAGTGCCGGGATGTATCCGTAGACCAGGGCCATGGTCGGCCCGACGATGGGACCCGCCGCGGCAATCGCCGAAAAATGGTGAGCGAACAGGATGTGCGGGCGGGTGGGCACGTAGTCCACGCCGTCTTGTTGCAGGACGGCCGGCGTCGGGCGAGTGTCGTCTTCGCCAAAGGCCCTCGCCAAACGGCGGGCATAGAAGCGGTAGGCCAGAACGTATAAGATCAGCGCCGGAAGCAGCAGGGCTGCGACGTTCATCGGGCGGTATCTTACTGATGGGTTTCGGCGGCACCAGATTCCCGCCGCTTGTCAACCGGGTACGCGGGTTGGTTCGTGGGAGAAAGTCGTCATGGTCAGACCAAGGTCGGCGTCGGAAATCTGGGGGAAGGATTTCCTGGAAATGAGGGCCCGCGTGCTCGATGTCGCCGCGGCACTGGATCGGTTGGAAAGAGCAGCCGACTCGGACCGGCTCTTCGTGTCGACGACCGGAGGCGGCCCATCGCCTTATTCAAGGCTTCGCGACGCGATGGAGATCTTGATCGACGGGCAACCGAATCGCGCCGAGCGCGTTCAACTTACGTTTTCGCTTCCCTACCATCCCGGCTGGCGTGAGGCCTGATCCCCACGTTCAGGATACGGGCTTCATCTCGTGCACGTCCGCGAGCACATCGTCGTTTTGCAATTGCTCTTCCAGTTCGACCATCACACGTTCCAACTTGGCCAGGCGGGCCCGGGCCACCTCCCGGACCGCGGCAAAGCGAAAAGAGTCGTTGAGCCGCGCAGTCCAGAACTGATATTCCTTTCGCCGCTTCCATGTGTCGATGACGGTGCGGACGCCTTTACCTTCCAACGCCCCACGCCGAACCGCGGGCCACAGGGCGATCACGCCGAACTCGTCCAGGTTGTCCGCTTCCGTGACGATTTGTCCTTCCAGGGAAGCAACTTCTCGATCGTTGAGCGTGCGAATGGCCTCCGCTGCTTTTTCAAGCGAAGGGCCGAGCAAAAGCTCCGAAAGACTTTTCTCCATCCAATCGGCACCTTGTTCGCGATGATTTTCCGGTGTTGGACGAATCAGAATATCGCTGCGTTGCGCTTCGCCATTCCGTAAGCGAACGATCCACCCGGCCTCATGGTATAGACCGGCTGCAACGACCGCTGCCTCGTCAGGGCCCTGGCTCGCGATGTCCGGAAGACGGGCGATTTTCAGGGCGCCTTGCGCGACCCGAATGGAGTGCTCACAGAGATATATATCCGGCTCACCGTGCTCGCCGGTCAGAGTTAAATCCAACCGGGCTCGGTGCCAGATTGGCTCCAAGCTGACCATCGACTTCTTGCCTGCATACGAAGCGTCAACGTATTGCGAAGACGCCCCGTCTAATCCCGCTCTCCCCTTCGGCAGGCCTTGCCGAGCTCGGGCGCCGTTACGGCTAGTTCGCTTATGCCAAGCCTTCTAGTCCCTGGCAATAGCGTTAACCGATACGTTATCCACAAAAGAAAAACTTTACGGTTGGCACTTGGTCTGCTTTCTTTCCACACCGCCAGTCTCCCTTTGGACTCGCCTCCAAATCATGTTTGCCCACACCCTCCGACTCCGCGCTCAAAACGGGCAAGTAACATTGTACCCGTTTCTGGAATACGCGGACACAGAAAAATCGGACTTTTGAGTTCTCGGACGTTAGGGATTCGTTGAAACTGGAGAATCTGTCGGTTTGGCCGGTTTTAGTTCTATGAATTAGATCCTGCCATTGGTGAGCTTGCCACCGGCACTGAATTGCCGGCAAAACCGCAAAAGGCTTCAAGGGGTCGGTAATAGAAATCTCGCTTTACGGGGACAAAACCGGCAGACGTGATGGCTTGTCGGATTTCAGTCTCCGACATCTGGAACGTGGTCCCAGCCGCGGAGACCACGTTTTCTTCCATCATCACCGAGCCCATGTCGTTGGCTCCGAAGAATAGTGCGAGTTGGCCGATCTTCACTCCCTGGGTCACCCAGCTCGATTGAATGTTGGGAATGTTGTCGAGGAATACCCGAGATAGCGCTGTCATCCGCAGGTATTCATGCGCATCGGCCAGAACCAGGTGCTTGCCGTCGGGTTCGCCGCGGTAATCCGCGTCGAAAGTTTGAACTCGCCCCAGCGGCGTATGTCCCGGTTGAAACGTCCAACAGATGAACGCAGTGAATCCGCCGGTTTCGTCCTGCAAATCGCGGATTCGCACGAGGTGTTCGACCCTTTCCTCGACCGTCTCAATATGGCCGAACATCATGGTGATGCTCGTCTTCATTCCCAGCCCGTGGGCTTCGCGCATCACCTGAAGGTATTCGTCGGTGGAGGTTTTGCCCTGGGCGATACGCATGCGCACCCGATCCACCAGGATTTCGGCGCCGCCTCCGGGGATGGAATCGAGTCCCGCTTCTTGAAGTCTTTGCAACACCTCGCGCACGGGCATCCCGAACTCAAGATGAAAGGCGTGAATTTCCGGCGGACTGAAGGCGTGAACGTGTACGCTCGGATAGTCGCGTTTGATAAATCGCAGAAGATCGGTGTACCACGAAAAAGGGATCAACTCGGCGGGAACCAGCCCGCCTTGCATCAGGATTTGCGTTCCTCCGATCGCCAGAAGCTCTTCGATCTTCGCGGCGATTTCCTCGAAGGGAAGGACGTATCCGTGGGGCAACTCCGGCCGCCCGGTATCCACGCCGGGCACATCCGCTTTGAATTCGCAAAAAATGCACTTGGCCGTGCAGTAGTTGGCGTAGTTGATGTTTCGATCGACCACGTACGTGCGGTAGGGTTTCGGATGCAGTCGCAGAGTTGTATTGTGCGCTCTTCGGCCGAGTTCGTGTATGGTGCTCCCTCGATAAAGGTCGAGAGCCTCTCGCGTCGAAAGCCGCCCGGTCGATTCGCAATGCGTGCCCGCCGTCGAATTCATGCGAACGCCGGCTCCCGCGATTCCGAGATGATCCCATGGCGCCGAGCCAGGGCGAAAAAACGCCCGATCGCTTCCCGCTGCCGTTCGCCGATGCGAAACTTGAGCCGTGAGGCCAGGTAGCGCTTGGCCAGCTCCACCGGCCAGCCCATCCCCGGACCGAAATCCGCGGCGATCATGTCCGTCGCTTTGACGCCCGCGTCGCGTGCGGCCGAGAGCTTAACGGATAGTTCGCTCATGTCGCGGGAGTCCACCGGTGCCGCCCAAACCGCAAAAACAAACGGCAGGCCGGTGAGCGACTTCCATTGCTGACCAAGATCCGTCTGCACATCGAAGCCGATCAAGCGCCGGGTCACTACTTTGTCGCCGATCAACAGAATTGCGTCTTCGGCACCCCATTCCACGTCACTCTTGAATGACAAAATGTCCAAAGCCATTCCGTAGGCTTGGCGCCAGATGATCTGTGCGAGAGCAACGGACGTGTGCGAATCCCCATCGACAAAGAGCCGCTTCACGCGCTCCACCGGCCCCGGCGAGAACACGCGTACGGTCAAGGTCTCGCCGTCGCATCCGATACACGCGTCGGAGAGGATCTGCCAGCGGCGATGCCCCCGGGCCAGGTCGATAATCGGCACGAGCGCTGCATCGACCAGCCCTTCATCGAGCAGGTAGCCGAGGCGAGAAGGCACGTCGAAAACCAATCGAATGCCCGGATCCGATTCCAATCCGGCGATCAACGGTTTGGCGTTGAGGAAGGACACGACACCGAGTCGAAGTATCGCGGTTTGCCTGTTCTCGAGCGATTCGTTGTGCATGTTTTTGGCGACCTCGATACCCACTTCCGTTTTCCGGCGTGCCCTTGTTGCCGGCCTCCCAACGATTATAGGAGTTGATCCGCGGATTCGCGCACCGCCCACCTTACTCACCAACCCGCCACGCGCATTCTTTCACTCTTTTTGAAAACGCAAGCAGGACAGAATGCGCTGTTGTCCGCCGTGCGTCTCGACGATTCCGCGCACGCGGAGTTTGATCTTACTGAGTTCGGGCAGGAATGGGCTTCGGGGGATTCGGCGAAGTTTCGCGAATTCCGCCCGGCTTGGGCAACGTGAATCGGTCGCGCATCGTGGCGTAATCTTCGCCGCCGAGCCGTGCGACCAAGTCGATTTTGGTGACGTCGGCGGTGCCGTCGGGCAAGGCCAGAAACTCGGCAAGGTGAAAGCAAAGAACCTCTCCGATGCAAATGTTCGCGGAAAGCGGACCGTTGCCCACGGGGACGATTTGAAGCAGCTTGCATTCCATGTGCACGGGCGACTCGGCAACGCGGAACGGCCTCACGAATCGGCTGGGCAAGGGGGTGAAGCCGGCGGCCTCGAATTCGCTCACCTCCGGCGGGAACGGAAACGATGCCACGTTCATGGCTTCGCGGATGTCGAACGGAACGACATTGACGACGAATTCCGGCACCCGGCGCAGGTTGTTCAATGTGTCCTTGGTGGTGCCGTCGGCCTTGGTGCAAGGGGAAAAAATCACCGCGGGGGGGTTCGAACCGACGCCGTTGAAAAAAGAGAAGGGCGCCAGGTTGGGGATTCCCTCGGCCGAGAGGGTGGAAACGAATGCGATCGGGCGCGGCAGGACGCAGGAGAGCAGCGTTTTGAAATTGTCTCGCCGCTCGCGACCTCGGGTCTCCAGGGATACAAATGATTCGTACGGATTCATAAGCAACGCTTGACGGTCCATATCGCGATCGTCGAGTCTTGGCAAGGAGGCCCGCGACCGGCGACAACAAGATAAGAGACCTCATCGAAGCTCACCGGCGAAGGATCAGCCATTACAATTTCCGACAACTCGTCTTGCAACTGAATCATGCAATGGAGGGTTGTTCCGAAGTCTCCGACCGACCCCATTGACTCTCGATGGGTCAAAAATCAAACTGAAACGATTCTCCACGGACGGGACATGGGTTGGCCGCTGCCGCGAAAAAACTGACCGGCGCGTTGACACGCGAGCGAGGCGTATGTAAGGTATATGTTAGGTCATCGCCGGAAGGGCTTCGGCGGCGCGAGTGCGTTGCGATTCCCTCGGCTGGAAAAAAGGGAGAAACACAATGGCTGCCGTTCAAGCTCTGCCCCCGCCTGTTGGCGTCGTCCCGCACCTGGTCGTCTCCAACGCCGCGAAAGCGATTGACTACTACAAATCGGCACTCGGTGCGGTGGAATTGATGCGCGTTCCCGCCGAAGACGGCAAGAGGCTCATGCACGCGGCGATCAAGATCGGCCCGTCGACCGTCTACTTGTGCGATGATTTTCCCGAGTATTGCGGCGGGAAATCGCGGGCACCGTCGGCGTTGGGCGCCACGCCCGTTACCATCCATCAATATGTTCCGGATTGCGACGCGGCGATCAAGAAGGCGGCGGCCGCGGGCGGCAAGGTCTCGATGCCCGCGCAAGATATGTTCTGGGGCGACCGTTATGGAACGGTCACCGATCCTTTTGGGCACGAATGGTCATTCGCGACTCCGCTAAAGAAATAGGGCGGCCCATTCGGGAGCACGGCTCCGGCTTGAACTGGCCGCTGCTTGTCGTTGCGGGAGCGCTGGCTGCGCTTTCGGGTTGCGGGGTCTTTACGGTTCCGCGGGAGGCGAGCGAAGCGGCTGCGCAATGGCGCGACGAACGCGAAGAAACCGACCCATGCCGCTTCGACGCGATGGAACATTGCGTCGGCGGGTCCGGTGCGGCCGCGGCCTGCGGAAGATCCTGCGCCATCCTGCTGGGAAGGCTCTTGGAGCTCTATCAGCGTGACGGAAACGCCATGGATCTTTTCAACAACGCCGCGGGAGCGGGCTGCGCTCTGCCCATTGGAACGTCGTCCGACGGCGCCGTGGCTTGTTGCGAAGCGTTGCTCAATTCAACGCCTTCGGGATTGGTCACCGACGGACCGTGTCGTTGAGAGCGTGCGCGGAAACCCCACCTGAGCCGCGCCCGTAAGAAAGCGGAGGTCGGGAGACCCCGCTCCCTGACGATCGCGGCTCTACCCTCCTGCGTCCCGGACACCTTCGGAGTTGTGCAAGCGTTGGCGGTTTGTGCGCCGGCGGCGCCGTTTTCTCGGTTGCCGGTCGACAAGCGTTCGGTGCGCGTCGACAATCGGTCTCAGGTCGCCGGGAAGGCGACGGAGCCGAATTGCGATGTCCACCGCGCCCGCGACTGCCGTTTCCCAACCGTCCCGCATTCCCGTGGACGCCCCGGCGGTTTCGCGTTGGGAACGCTTCTCGTTCAGCGTGATCCATGGCGTGGGCGGTGCGCTATTCAAGATGCTGGGTCTCAGCGGCCTCTATGCGGCCGGCCGGGCCTTTGGCACCCTGGAATGGCTGATCAATTTCAAGCGGCGCCGGCGATTCGCGGTCGCCTATCAGGAAGTTTGCGAACGCCGTCCGCCCTCGGGCGTGCGCCTCCGAACGGGACGCGAATATTTCATGAGCAGCCGCTGCGACAAGCTTTTTTATCTTATCTTCGATTGGATACCTCGCGCGCGGGCGGAGACTCTGCTGACTATAGTCCATCGTGACCGGCTCGATGCGGCCGTCGCGCGTGGTCGAGGCGTCTATGTCGGCCTGGCGCATCACGGTCCGCACCATGTCATAGGCCTGCTCATACCCCTCTGGGGATACAAGGTTGCGGGCGTGCGTGACGGGCAGGAAGGGGGCATTCGCCGATTTGTTCAAGAGCGATATGATCGCAAGTACCCGGAGTTTCAGCGCGGCCGGATTCTTCATTCGGATAGTTTTCCACGGGAGATCTACCGGAGTCTTCGCGAAGGGACGATCCTCGGCAGTGCGATGGACGTGTCGCGAGTTCGTCAAGGACACCAAAAATGCGAGGAGGTCACGGTGTTCGGGCGCTCGAGGCCGTATCTGACCGGACCGCTTTGGATCGCGGTTCGCTGCCGGGTTCCTATTCTTCAGGCGTTCATCGTTCCCGAGCGCAACTTTCGCTACCGGGTGGAGATTCTCGAACTCCACGCCGATCCCGACACCATCCACGACGAAGCCGCCGCGGTGAGCGCGTGCGTCCACCGATACGCCGAAAACGTTGAGCAATACGCCCGGACCTATCCAAGCCTGCTCACGCGGGTGTAGAATCAAGCTCCCTGAGAACAATCTTGCGCCAATTGCAGTCCATCGACGATCGACAAGAGATTGACCCGGCCGGCGTTCGACGGGATCGTACGTCGGTTCACTAGCTCCGAAGGGAAGCGTCATGCTTCAGGATTCATCCACCGAGGCCACCAAGCTTCTGCGAAAAATCGAAGACGGCGATATGCAGGCGCAGGAACGACTGCTCGCCGTTTTGTATGACGATTTGCGGCGGATCGCCGGGGGTTTCATGGCCCACGAACGGCCCGACCACACGCTTCAACCGACCGCATTGGTGAACGAAGCCATGTCGCGCCTTCTCGCCCAGGAAATCATGAAGCATCTGCCCAGCAAGCGGTATTTCTACGCCGCGGCGGTTCGGGCGATGCGCCAGGTGCTCGTCGACCACGCCCGGCAACGCCGCACGGCCAAGCGCGGCGGCAACAGGAACCGGGTGCCCTTACCCGCAGCTCCCGCCGCGGGGTAGCATCGGTTGCCGCTGCCGCGACTTGCTGCGGCCGCCGCTAACGCGGCTTGGAATGCGACTGAAGTCCCTGGCAATCCCGGCGCAGCGGGATGCGCTCTCCGGGCGAGGTGTTCACGCCCCTCTTCGCCCGCCTTGGGCAACGAGTCTAAAACGTGGAGTTATTCTTGCACACTTTCTAAGTACAACGGTTCACTCCTTGCGGAGATCAGGCAATGGCCACGGCGTCGGCGTTTTCGTGTGCTGCGCCCGATCGCGTTCGAGACCCTTGCCAGTCGGGCGACCTTATTGTCCGAGCAGGGCCAACACGTTCTGCGGTTGGGCGTTGGCGATCTGGAGCACCGTCGTGGAGGAGTTTACCAAAATCTGTGCGCGAGTCAGCGACGAGGTTTCCGAGGCGAAATCGGCGTCGCGGATGGCGCTTTCCGCCGCGGTCACGTTTTCGATGGTCACACCGAGCGAGTTGATCGCCGTCTGCAACGTGTTTCTCTGGAATCCGCCGAGGCGGCCCCGAAGGCCGGCGATCTGGTTGATCGCCTCGCGGACGATTCGCTGGGAGACGGCAAACCGTTTGCTTCGCAGGTCGTTGGTCAATCCCGAGGCCAAAGTGGAGAGGAACCCGGTACCTTTGCTGCCGAGTTTGCCGCTGGAAACCTCGGTGACGCCGATGGTTTCCTGGCCGGAGAGACCGAGGTCGGGGGATATCTGGAAGATGGCTCCGCCGCCGATGATTTCGAAGCTGCTCTGCCCGCCGCTGACGCTGCCGAAGGCGGAGGAGAGAGTCACGTCGAGCGATAGCGAACCGGCCTGAACCGCGGCATCGAGACCCTTGACGATGGCGTTGGCCCCGTTGATTGTCACGGTGCCGTCGACGCCGTTCTTGTTGTTTTCGGCGGCAAGAGTCGTGAAGGCCGTGCTGACGTTTTCTAACACGCTGACCGACACGAACGCATCCTTGCCGTAGGTGGTGCTCTGGAAGACCACCGACTTGGGTCCGCCGGTGGCGCCCGAGGCGGTGGCCGACACACCCGTCAAATCCTTGGACTGATTGATCCGCGTGGCGATGTCGGTCGTGGACGTGCCCGAAGCGAAACTGATGATCTCGCTGCCGTAAATCCCGCGGATCTGAATGGTCGTGGACTTGGCGATGGTGCCGTTCCTGAGGTTCGCGCCGGTGCCTGTAGTGCCCGCGCCCACGGCGCTGACGATCGCCAACCTCGAGGCGGCCACGACCTTGATGGTCACTTGACGGAACCCACCCGCGGGAATCTTGGAGGCGTTGACCTGAACTCTGTCCAGGTGGTTGACCGCAGCGCCGGTGGCCTGGGTGATGTTCACGCCGGAAGTGGTAAAGGCCAGCGTGCCGTTGAGAAGCTTCTTGTCGCCGAAGGCGTTGGAATCGGAAATCCGGTTGATGGAGTTCAGGATGGAATCGATCTGCAACTGGTTGGCGGCGATTTCCTTGTCGGTGAGCCCGGCCTGATTGGAAGACTGATCGATCAAGGCCTCGAGATCGAGAAGGAGCGAGCTGATTTCCTGCAATCCGCCCTCCGCGACGGCGACGATCGTGTCGGCGCGATTGGCGTTGGAGATGGCCTGCCCGATCGCGCGGATGCTGGAGCGCAAAGTCTCGGAGGCGATCAACCCCGCGGGATCGTCGGCGCCGGAGTTGATGCGCAATCCGGTGCTGAGCCGTACGAGGGCCTGATTGAGCGAACGGTTGTTGATGCCCAGCGTTCGCTGAGAAATGAGGGATTGAACGTTTGTGTTGATCCGACTCATCTGGTTCGTGCCTCCCAGGGCTCCGCTCAGATATCAGCGGGTTACCGGCGGACCATCACCCGCCTCCGGCCGGGGTTCCGCGGTTCGACCGTCGCCGACAGACTTTGGCGACGAATTCGCGCGTTTCTGTTTCACATTTTGAAGGCGAGCGTCCCTTTCTCACCCGACTCGTTTCCATCCCTGGTGCCCCGCCTTTCGCGACCGTGCTGGAACCCATGTGCGTGGCGATAAAGCCGCGCGGGGCGGGACATCGTGCAGCCGCCCAATAATGGACCGCTTCACTTTGCAAGCATCGTCCGGCGAATAAACGGCCTTTAGTTCTTTCGGAGCGCCCCCTCGGACTCGGCATGGCGAGGTTCGCTTGCGGGATGATCGTGGGGGAAGGAATTGAACCAAGCGGCCATGCATGGGGTCTGCGTAAGGATTTATGGGACAACCTCGGCGGCGCAGCTTCTGCCGGGCATTCACCGCCATCGCAGCAAGGTCGATAGGGACCGAGAATAACCCGGCCGTTACGGCGCAGCGCTCACCGCGAACTGTTCCTTCAGAGTCCTGGCGATCAAGGCATAAACCTTGCTTGGGATCACATCGACGCGCAGGACACGAGCGAGATCTTCGATGTCGCTTTCCACGGTGGAGAGGATCTCCGCGACGGTGTCCAGCCCGACGCCGGCCAGCGAGACGGCCTGCGTGCCGATGTTGACGATTTGTTCCGGCTCCGGCACTTCGCAGAGCAGCCGGGCGAACCCGTCTCCGGCGAAGATCAACCGGGCGAACTGCGCGGGCCGCCCCTCACCCATCGGCACGGTCTGGTGCAAGTTTACGGCCTGGCACACCGTCTCGGGCAAGGTCCAATGACCCAGGACCATGGCCGAGACTTCTCCATGCGTGACCTCCACGGCGCGTCGTTCCTCTTCGGGCATGGGGGGTTGCGAGCGCGGGCAAAAACGGGCGGCCAGCGGGGCATATCGATCTGGAAAGGCCTCGGCCAGGATGGGCATGCCGATGTCGGAAAGCAGCGCCGCGATGAAGACTTCGTCGCGTTCCCGCGGGGCGACGGTGTCCGCGAATCTCGCGGCCACCACGGCGCACGACAAGCTTCGACGCCAGAAATAGCTCATGTCCAGGCCGGCATTGCGTTTTTGGGCCACCGTGTCGACCAGATATCGCCCCAGCAAAAGCGATCGAGTTCGCATGGGCCCCAGCAGGGTCAATGCTTGACGCAAGGAAGCGACTTTTTGGCGGACTCCAAAAAGGGCGGAGTTGCACAGGCGCAAGACTTCACTGACGCTTCCGGGATCGGCGGACATGACCTTGGCCAGATCCGCGTAATCGAAGTCCGGGTCCTGCATCACTTCGAGAAAGCGCAGCACCAGTTGCGGCATGGAAGGCACGGCGGCGGACTTCTTGATCATGTCAAGCACGGCGGCATTCATGGAATCGTCTCTCCGTACTGATTCGGGGGGGCCGCGATCGGCACTGCGCGTGGATCGCCCGCGCGACGCGGCCCATCGCCCTTCTCGCAAAGATTGCGAGCCGGAGGCGCTGCCCGTCCCTTCAATCGACCGCTTTCAGGCCGGGTATAAGGGTCAAATGGTCAAAATCCTGCGCAATGCGCGCGGAATATTCTCGACGATTGCTGTTTAAGGCCGGATTTATAGGCATTTTTTGCATTCTTGGAGGAGCCCGAATTTGTGGAATCGGCCGCCGCTGCCGCGGCTTGAAGAACGGGTGCTGCCGCCCTCCTATTGGGTCCCGGCTATGTTGGATTCGCACTTTCGCGCGGCCCGCTCCACACCCAAAGATCGATCACGTCCGACGGGGCCTGAATTTCGGCCCGTAAACCCATACCGCCGCACGAGGTATTGACCATCGCGCCCCGGTCGGTGTCTGATGGGGAGCACGGCCCCGTCGCAACGGAGGCCGCATGGGACCGGTCCGCATGGAAACATCCTCATATCGCGGCCTAATCGCCGCCTTCGTGAACAATCCCGTGTTGGCCAACCTGCTGGCGGCCGGCACCATCCTCGCGGGAATCATGGCCGCCTATCAACTTCCCCGGGAAACATTCCCCGAAACCGCGGTCAATTACTTGTACATCACCACGCTCTATCCCGGAGCGGGGCCCCTGGAAGTCGAGAAGAGCATCACCATTCCGATCGAACAGGCCATCGAAGGAATACCGTCGCTTTGGGAGATTTCCTCCACGTCGGAAGAGAATCGCAGCATGGTGGGGGCGTTCTTTGATCCCGTTGTGACGCCCACGGCGGAAATCCTCCGCCAAGTTCAGGGGCGGGTTCACGCCGTTTCCGACCTGCCTCCGGGTGCGCATCGGCCCATCGTCGAGGAAGGCATACTCCGCAACGCGGTGATCACGCTGGGTTTGCACGGAAACGCGCCCGAGCTCACCATCAAGCGCGTCGCGGAGAAACTGCGCGACGAACTTTTCGCCCTGCCGCAGGTTTCGCAACTATCCTTGTTCGGCGTTCGGGGCCAGGAAATCTCCGTTCGGGTAGATCCGCGGCGATTGGAGGAGTACGGGCTTTCGCTTCAACAGATTGTCGAAGCGGTGGCCGCGGGGACGGCCGACGCTCCGGCGGGAACGTTGCGGAGCCGTGGCGAGGAAATCCACCTTCGAACCTCGGGCGGCAAGCACACCGCTGACGAGTTGCGCGAACTATCGGTCGTCGCACGGCCGGATGGCAGCCGCCTCCGGTTGCGAGATCTCGCCACCGTAGCGGATTCGTTCGCCCAGGCTCCGCTGTTTGCCCGCGTCCAGGGCGAACCCGGCGCCATCCTTTACGTCAACAAAACCGCGACGGAGGACATCAGCACGGTCGCGGTCGCGGTGCGAGAGTTCGTCATTGGGGCCCGGGCTGATTTGCCTGAGGGTCTTCACCTTTCGATTCTCTCGGATAAGTCGCGAGATGTGGACGCGCGGGTGAACATGCTGATTTGGAACGGCGTGGTCGGAATCGTCCTCCTGATGATCTGCCTGTTTTTGTTCATGGATTTTCGGGCCGCGGTGGGCGTGGCCATGGGACTTCCCGTCGCCATGGCCGGGGCCCTCGTGGTGATGTGGATGACGGGGCAAACCCTGAACCTCATCAGCCTCTTTGGACTCATCATGGCCGACGCCATCGTTCTGGACGACTCGATCGTGATCGCCGATTCCGTGCTCGCCAGGGAGCGCAAGGGCTTGACGCCGGCGCTGGCCGCGATCCAAGGAACCAGCCGGGTGGCGTCGCCGGTGATTCATTCGTCGTTGACCACCACAATCATGTTTCTCCCGCTCCTCTTCGTCGAAGGGGCGATGGGCAAGCTCATCTACGTTTTGCCGGTGGTGGTCATCGCGAGCATCGCTGCGTCTTTGGCGGAGGCGTTTTTCATCCTTCCCGCGCACTTGTGCGAGTGGAAAAATGTGGGACGAAGGTTGGGGCGCGGCGCAAGACGAAGCGAAGCGGATCCGGATTCCCCGCTCGCCGGGAAAGGTCCCGAACCTACGGGGAGCTCACTTCATCCGGGTCCCCAGGAGCCAGGGGAGAAAGCCACGCCAATGGAGAATCGCAAATCTGAGATTTCAAATAACGAAATGAGGAGTGATCGCGCCAATACTCAATCCGAAGTTCGTTACACCACTCGGGTTCGCATGGCGTTGGATCGGTGGATTGAACTGGGAATCACCCGTGGATATCGTCCGCTCGTTCAACGCTTGATTCGGAATCGTCTGATCGTCCTGGCCGGCTCGGCGGCCGTGGCGATGGTCTGCGTCGGGCTGGTGGTCGGCGGACGTACGCCGTTCGTGCTTTTTCCCAAATTGGATTGCAATACCGTGCGTGCCCGGGTGCGGTTTCCAGAGGGAACTCCGATCGGCGTGACCGAAAAAACCGTATTGAAGTTGGAACAGGATGCGCGGGCACTCAACGAGGACCCCGTGCTGAAGCCCTTCCGAGAAGGTCTTCTTGTTCAGCACGTCCATTCCGCATCGGGTGCTTGGGTGGATTTTCTGCCTCGACCGGGGAGCAACCTGGGGGAGGTCACGATCGAGCTCATGCCCGCCGAGGATCGGCGTATCGACGTCACCGCGGTCATGGATCGTTGGCGTGCCCGAATCGGAGAGATTCCTCTCGCCGAATCGGTCGTGATTTCACGGGAAGAACTAGGCCCCAATGAGAAACCCATCGAGATCCAGTTGCGAGGCGAAGACTTGGGGCCGCTCCGTGCCGCCGCGGACGAGCTCAAAGCGAGGCTGGCCGATTTCGCCGGTGTATTCGGCGTCGAGGACGACCTTCCGCCGGGCAAGCGCGAGTTGCGGGTCTCGCTTACCTCAACGGCGGGTGAAGTCGGACTGACCGCCGCCGATCTCGCACGGCAGTTGCGCACCGCGGTTCATGGGGGAGAAGCGGCGCGAATCCAGACTTCCGAGAGCGACAAGAAGATCATGGTCAGTCTCGACGACGAATCCACCGCGCGCACCTCGCTCGATCATGTACTGATTCGAACGCCGCTCGGATTCTCCGTGCCTCTCTCGCAATTGGCGGAAACCGAAACGGTCCGGGGCTATTCCGGCATCGGCCGCAAGGACGGGCAGCGGCGGATTCGCGTCCAGGCCGACCTGGACGAACAACACGCCAACGCTGAACGGGTTCTGCAGGAGCTCGAACGATCTTTTCTGCCGGATCTGCCTCGGCGATTTCCGGGGGTGTCGTTCAACATTGACGGCCAGCGAAAACGCATCGTCGAGTCCCTGGAGAGCCTATGGAAGGCGGCTTTCGTGGCTTTGATCGCCACCTATGTGGTCCTCGGCGCGGCGCTTCGATCCTACGTCGAACCGCTGATCCTGATGGCCGCCGTCCCCCTCGGCCTGGCCGGGGCGGTGTTGGGACATTTCCTGCTGGGGTTCGATCTGAGCCTGATGAGCGTCTTTGGCATGACGTCGGTGGCCGGGATCGTGGTCAACGATGCCCTGGTGCTCCTCGACGAAATCCATCGAAACCTGGGTGCCGGGGTGAACGTGCGGGACGCCGTGGCGCGCGGTGCCGAAACTCGTGTGATCGCCGTATTCCTCACGGCCGTGACCAACGTTGCGGGAATGGCGCCGCTCCTGCTCGAACGCAGCACGCAGGCCGTGCCCTTGATTCCCATCGCCATTTCCGTAGCCTTTGGACTTTGTTTCGCCATGGCCCTGACGCTGCTCGTGGTTCCGGCGCTGTATCTTGCGGTCAACGATGTCCGACGCTTGGTTCACTGGTTCCGCTTCGGGGGCGCGTTTCCGGCGCCGGAACAGGTCGAGCCGTCGCTCTTCAACGTGGTGGCGAGGGCCGAGTAATGTGTCACGGCGGCTCACCAGGATTGGGCTGGGGAAACACCGCGTGAGATGGACTTCCGTTCTTGTCTGCCTTCTCGCCGGGTGTCATGCGCCTGAGACGAATGAAACGACCGTTGGGCAGAATTCGCACCGGACTGTCCTGAATCATGCCGTTTCGCGGCCGGAACCTGCGCAGTCCCACTCGAACTCAAACTCACCGTTCCAGACGGTGCCCACCGGCATTCTCAGCCTGTATGAGGCGCTGCGCATCGGCTTGTCGGCGAATCCGGATGTTCGCGCCGCCGCGGCGCGTTTGGAGGCGGCCTCGGCGCGATTGTCCGAGGCCAAGTCCCGTTACGCACCGACGGTTGAGTTCGTGCAGGCGTCGTTCCGGGCGTTTCAGCTTCCCGAAAGCCTCGAAGGCGTGGCCGGCCTGATCGGGCCGGGGTCGCTCGGAAGCACCCTAGGAGTGTCGTCGCTCTTCAGTGCATTCCGGGCGGGCTCGGTGGATCCTTTCAGCGAGCACTCCACGGTCTTTTCCGCAAGCTGGGTGCTGTTCGATGGGTTTTTGAGGCAATCGACGGTGGAGGCGGCGCGGCACATAGAGAATGCCGCGCGGTTCGCGGCCTGGGACGTGCGTCGAATGCTGATCCGGGCGATCGAAGCTGCGTTCTATCAGATTCAACTCTCCGAAGAGCGCCTGCGCGTGGCCCGCGCCGATGAGGCCTTCAATATCGAGGAGGAGTCCACCGCCGAAAAGCTCCGCGAAGCGGGACGGGCCTCCAGCGCCGACGCGCTGAATTTTCGCGTTCGCCTTCTGGCGGCGCGAGCCGAAGTGGCGCTGGCGAGCGGGTTGCTTGACGCCGCCCGCGTCGCTCTTGCAGAGTTGATGGGCGTGCCGGATGCCATGCTCTCGGAGCAAGTGAACGTCGAGCCTCTGGGAGCGGAAATCGCCGCGGACCTGGCCAACCCCGATATCGAGCAAAAGCTCCGCCAAGCCATGAGCGACCGCCCGGACCTCAAACAGCTTGAAGAGGTTGTTCGGAGTGAAGAAGCGGGGATTCGGGCGGCCAAGAGCCTTTACTGGCCGAGCATCGCCCTTGCGGGATCGTGGGGATTCGACCGGACCTCCAATCTGGCCTACAGCGAAGACGATCAGTCCTCCGCGGGGGGGATCGCGTTTCGATGGGAGGTTTTTTCCGGCGGCCGTCGAAAGGCTAAGGTGCGGCAGGCGGATAGCGCCCGCGATGAAGCCAGTGCCGGGCTTTCGCGGCTGCGCATCGCCGTCGCCTCCGAGGTTCGTCGTGCCGGCATTCATGTCATCGACGCCCAACGACAGGTCGCGTTGCAACGGGAAACTCTCGAAGCCGCACGGGAGAACCGCCGGGTGGTGCAAGCCGCGTATCGAGCGGGCAAGGAGTCCTCATCTCGGCTCAACGAAGTGCAACGGGATTGCGTAACGGCTGAAGCCCATCTGGTCACGGCGCGCATCCGCCTGCGCCAGGCCTGGAGCGAAATGCACAGCGCCGTGGGGCACACGACCTCGGACATGGATTCGGCACCTTTGCAACCGCTGCCGTAGACACGATCTGAACATCCGTAAGCGATTCGCCTTGTCACCACACCGGCAAATTTGATACCATGAAATCTTCGTTTCTTCGGCGGGGAGTGCCGACGCCCCGGAAGGGGTTGCGAGGTAGGAGAAGCCATGATTTGTTTTCTTTGTATGGCGGCATGGAGTTGGGGCCCGGCGAGTGGGCCGATCGAGGCTCAGGGTCCGTCGGGTGGCGTCGTTGCGGGCTTCTGCCCAGGAAACGGCGATTGTTTCACCGAACATTCCGGCTCGGGCTGTGACGATCCCACCTGCTGTGCGCTCGTATGCAGTAGGGAGCCCACCTGCTGCATCTTCGATTGGGAGGATTTCTGCGTTGTCGAGGCCTTGTTGGGGTGCGAAACTTCCGCATGTCCGGCGTCAGGAGATTGTTTTGCCTCCCACGGCACACCGGGCTGCGACGACGCGGCCTGTTGCGAAGCGGTGTGCGATCGGCGGCCGTTCTGCTGCGAGTTCGATTGGGATACAACGTGTGTGAATCTCGCCCGAGAGGAATGCGGCCCGCCGAGATGCCCCGCGGAAGGAAACTGCTTCGCCGCCCATTCCACGCCGGGTTGCGAGGCCGCCTCGTGTTGCGAACAGGTGTGCGAGGAAGATGCCTCCTGCTGCGAAAACACATGGAGCGAAGCCTGCGCGGTTCTTGCGGATCGACTTTGTTCCAATGAGGTGTGCCCAAGCGAGGGACCGTGTACCCAATTTCATCTCGACCCCGGTTGCAGCGACGAAGATTGTTGCAATCGGGTTTGCGCGTTGGACCCGAAATGTTGCTCGGGATTCCGCTGGGACCGCAAGTGCTTTGAAGCCGCCCGAGACTTGTGCCGTGTCCGTTGTCCGCAACCCGGGAATTGTTTCGGCCTCCACGATACGCCCGGCTGCGACGATGCACTCTGCTGCGCGCGGGTTTGCGAACGGCAACCGGATTGTTGCCGCATCGAGCACCCCTGGGACGGCGACTGCACCTCCATAGCCCTGCAAGAGTGCCTTCCGAATTGTCCGACGGGATTGCTGAGGGCCGTCGACCCGCCGGCGAATGTCGTCGATGCCGGACAACCTGAATCTGGAATTCAAACGCTTCGGATTCGCGCCCCTTCCAAAGCCGATCGGAGGTGCTTTCGCCTTTGTGACGGGATGAACGGCAACCACCGGAACCGCATTGTCTCGATGGTGGAAAACGACGGCGAATACACTCTTGGTCTGGAGATACCCCTGGTGCCCGGAACCGGGACGACGTTGAACTACGAATCCCACATGGGCGGAGTCGAGCAGCTTTTCTATTATGCGACGCCTGGTGATGTGGACGGAAACAGCGGGGTCCTGGCCAACGAACCGACAAACCTTTTGATCTGCCTGACCAGTTCTGAACCTTCCGCTCCCCTGTTCTGTCCGTGGGGATTGTTCAGTTACGACCTCGACCGCGACGGGCACGGATCCTTGCTCGACTTGATGCGCTTGATCGAATTGCTCATCGGCTGGAACGGGTTCAAGCCCCAACTGGACGCCCCGCCGTCGCTCGGCGTGTCGTGTCCTTAGGGGTCTTGACGGGGCGTGCATCGCTTGAGGGCCATGGGAGTACGGTTACGGTCCCGAACTGCCGAAAGTGGTCGTCGAAGGCAAATGCGGTCGTCATACCAAGGCGCGCCATGACGACCGGGCTCACGCAATCGGTAAAGCTCCATTCGTTGTTGGCGAATTCGTCGAAGATGTTCCAGGCCCGTTGGTCGTCGGATTGCGTTGCCCACTCGACGAAAGCGAATGCCACCGATTGAAACCGCTTACCAAGCGCACGAGTTTGCGGTGCGTGCCGCCGTGCACGAAGCAACGTGAGGGTTTCGGCAACAACGAAATTGGCGGTGACGAGTCGTTCTGTTGCGCGCTAGAGAAATCCGGGCGCCATCCAGCGAACGGATACGTTCGTGAATAAGATCGCGCTTTTCGGCGGTGGTCATCCGCTCGATCTCCGCGTTTAGGTCGTGCCATCGCTGATCGTGCATTTCCAAGAGTGTAAACTCGAAGCCATCAACGTCGAATCCGTGGGTTTCTTGGCTCATTGTACGCCATACAAATGGTCCGAAAGGCAGGGTTTTTCAGCCACTTTGACCGTGTGTTTTCTGCCTTACGCTGTTCCCTTGCTTTGCATCTGCACACGGAATAGTTATCATCGCATCCGCCGTTCGAGGTCGCGAGAGGAAAACCCGCGAGCGGAGAAGGTGGAATTCTGCACGATGAAGTTCCTAACCAGAGCCTATAACCTGCTGAGCGTTGTGGCCTCGCTACTGCTCGCCTCCCCGGATGCGAAAGCCGCTCCTCCGGACGGAACCACGCCTTTCGCACAAGAAAACAAGGATTCAACAACCATGAAGCCGACCGAAAGGCCCCACCAAGCCTGGAACTTCGATCGCGACGAAGCGGATCGCTCGCCGTCCGGCTGGTCGTTTCGACAAACCAGCCCGGATGGGGTGGCGGGAATCTGGAAAATCGCCGCCGATCCCTCCGCTCCCAGTCCGCCGAACACGCATCGCCTTCAAACCAAGGCGACCGACGGAACGTTCAATCTCGCCATCGTTGAAAAGTCGTCGTACCAGGACCTTGATCTTCGCGTGAAGGTACGGGCGGACAGCGGAGTGGAAGATCAGGGCGGCGGGCTGATCTGGCGCTGCAAGGACGAAAACAATTACTATATCTGCCGGTTCAATCCGCTGGAGAGCAATTTCCGCGTGTACAAAGTCGCGGAGGGCAAACGGCAGCAGCTTGCCTCCGCGAAGATCGAAACCGTGACCTCGAAATGGTACGACGTCCGCGCCGTCATGATCGGCGACAAGATCACTTGTTATCTCGACGGCGTGGCGCTGCTGGAAGCGTCGGATTCGACGTTTGCGCAGAGCGGAATGATCGGCCTCTGGACCAAGTCGGACGCGTCGTCTTCGTTCGACGACCTGGTCGTCTACAAGAAGTGAGTCCCGCGGGGTGTTCGCCTATGCCGGACGAGCGGATGCGTGTGCTGGTGATCGGCGGCGGCGGCCGCGAGCACGCCCTGGCCGACACCCTCCGCCGTTCGCTCCGCGTGCATCAGGTTTTCTGTGCACCGGGAAACGCCGGGACGGCGAGGATCGCCTCCAACCTTGCGATCCGGACCGAGGACCACCGCGGCCTGCTCCAAGCAGCGCAAGAACTGGGCATTCACCTGACCGTCGTGGGCCCCGAAGCGCCCCTTTGTTCCGGAATTGTGGACCGCTTTCGAACTGCCGGATTGCGGATCTTCGGACCGACGGCCGCCGCGGCGCGCATCGAGGGCGACAAGGGATACGCAAAACGCCTGATGAAAAACGCCCGCGTGCCGACGGCCGAAGGGCGCATGTTCGAGAACCATGCGGAGGCCAGGGATTACGTTGCCTCGCGTGAAACAGGAGTCGTGGTAAAGGCCGCGGGACTGGCCGGAGGCAAAGGCGTGTTCGTCTGCGAAGATTCCGCCGACGGGCTCACCGCCCTCGACAAAATCATGGTGGAAAACCAGTTCGGCGACGCCGGCGACACCGTGGTGGTCGAGGAATTGCTCCGGGGGGAAGAGCTTTCCGTCTTCGCCCTGGTGTCCGGCCACACGATCTACGTGCTGGACAGCGCCCAGGACTACAAGCGAATCGGAGATCACGGCACCGGAGCCAATACCGGCGGTATGGGCGCGGTCAGCCCCGGCCCGCTCGCCACTTCCGAGATAATGTCCATCGTCGAGAGGGACATCCTCGTTCCCATCGTCGATGCCCTGGAAAGCGACGGCGCAGCGTACACCGGTCTCTTGTATGCCGGACTGATGATTACACCGGGCGGGCCGAAAGTGCTCGAATTCAATTGCCGATTCGGAGACCCGGAGACCCAGGTTCTCCTGATCCGACTGGAATCCGACTTGGCAGAACTACTCCTTGCGGCCACGGACGGGACGTTGGAACAAGCTGACGTGCGTTGGAGCCCAAAGCCGGCGGTCAGTGTGGTCATGGCCTCTCAGGGATACCCGGATGCGTACGAAACCGGCCACGTCATCGAAGGGCTGGATCATGCCGCCGATTCCGAGGACGTTCGAGTTTTCCACTGCGGAACCGCCCACGTCGAACACCTTCTGGTAACGAGCGGTGGTCGCGTGCTTGCCGTTAGTGCCCGGGGCGACGATTTGGAGAATGCTCGTGCCAAGGCCTATGAAGCCGTTCGCCGCATCCATTTCCAGAATCAATACTACCGCACCGACGTCGGACTGTTTTCCAAGCAGCAACGGTTCCGTCGAGACGGCGGCGCTGCGGCCGTGGAACAATCCAGGACCCACAGGACTGGGCAACTTTCGTTAGATTTGTGATGGCATCGGCTGCGGCGTGCACCCGAGAACGCGAGAGAGTACCGACCGAATTGCCAGACTCTACGAAGCTATGGGAAGTCCCGAGGAATCCGAGAAGAACCGGCTTGATTCAGCGAGCCAACATCCTTCGCAGGGAGAAAACCCGCAGGGAACTTGGTCCTTCAAGGCCGAATGCGTGAGGCGAACGACCAACAGCATTCGCGTTTGACTTCCGAAAAAGAATCCCTCGCCATTACGGCGGGCAGGTCGGCCCGCAAGGGGGTTCCCCGGCATAAGTGCCGAGAAGCGCGAGGACATCCCCGAGTTCCACAAAACCGTCTCCTCCGCCGCAGGGGTATATATCCGCAAGCGGGAATGCGTCCATGTCGCTATAGCCGTCGAGTACGTACATCAAGTCGGTCAATTCCACGATGCAATCGCCGGTTCGGACCGCGTACTGAGGGGCGACATCGCCGTAGATCGGGCAGCCGCAGGGATCAAAGGCCAGGCTGCTCACACCGCCGGGCGGTGACTCCGCAATGACGGTTTCCACTGCGCTCCCATCGAGATTGGTCCGGCGGATGGGGGAAAAAGAGTGCTCCGACCAATAGGCCTTTCCACCTTCCTCGTCAACCGCCATGACCGTCGGGGGGAAAGATACCGCGACGACTTCTTCGACCTGGCCTCCATCGAGGTTCGCCCGCCGGATCGCGCAACAATCAAGCCAATAGATCTGGTCCGTCAGGACGTCGATATCCATATCCAACGGCCCCGGGACATCGAACACGAAACCAATTCCCGTCCCATCGAAGTTCACGCGGAATATGCCGTCGAGAGCCGGTATCGATTGGTCCAGATTGGTCCAGTAAACCCGCCCATACTGCAAATCCAAGGAGAGACTTCTGGGGGTATGCACGACGCCGGGCGGAGCCGAGACGAGCAGGTCTTCCGCTCCCGTTCCATCCAGGTTGGCACGAAGAATCCGCCCCGTCTCGCTCCAGTAGACCTTGCCGCCGGCTGGATCGAGGGCCAGCCCGATCGGGGCGCTCGTAGCAAGCGTCTCAGGATGGTTTCCGTTCAGGTTCGCGCGATGAACCCCCTCGGCTGAAATCCAGTAGACTTTTTCTTCGAAGGGATCCACCTCGGCATGCCTTGCCTCATTCAGGAGGTTGCGCTGGATGACCTGAATCGGCCCCGAGGCCGCGTTTCGACGAATGATTTGCGAAGAGCCGTCCGCGGCATAGATGTCGCCGCCTTCGACGTCCAGCCCAGGGAAATACCCCGGCATCCCCAGATCGTTCAACCCGGTGCCGTCGAGGTTGGCCGAATAGACCACTAGTGCATCATTCCAATTCAATCTGCGGGTAAAGTCTCCGCAGTTTGATTCTCGCGTCGGCGGTTCGGAATTGCCAGTTGATCTTTTTCGACCGGCGGTTTCGATCCTCGTTCCAGGGC
>Ga0187893_10003421_pt1 | contig 32266 bp, 25 predicted proteins | sample MA1701074metaG_FD_139574 | JGI IMG/M metagenome (GOLD analysis project Ga0187893, IMG submission 139574) | White microbial mat communities from a basaltic lava cave in the Kipuka Kanohina Cave System on the Island of Hawaii, USA - MA170107-4 metaG ...
ATCACGCTAACCACAGACTTCGGGCAGGACGATCCCTTCGCTGGCATCATGAAGGGTGTCATCCTGTCTATATGCGCCAACGCTCGCGTCGTTGACATTACACACGGAGTCCCCAATCACGACGTTCTTGCAGGGGCCATGGTTCTGGCGTCGAGTTGCCCCTATTTCCCAAGGGGCACGATTCATGTGGCTGTGGTGGATCCAGGGGTCGGCAGCAGCCGTCGGCCATTGCTGGCGATCTCCGACGACTATGCGTTTGTTGGACCAGACAACGGGCTTCTGGCTCGCGCCATTAGCTCTGAGCAAAGCGTCAGAGTTTTTCATCTTACAGAAGCAGCTCACTTTCTCAACCCGGTCAGCCAGACGTTTCACGGAAGAGATGTCTTTGCGCCAGTTGCCGCCTGGCTTTTGTGCGGAAGGCAACCCGAGTCGTTTGGCACGGTGATTGACGATTGGATTCGGCTTGATTGGCCATCTCCTCGACGGGTTGGGAATAGCCTTTTCGGGACCGTACTTCGAGTGGACCGATTTGGCAACCTGATCACCAACATCTCGGCTGGAGATTTGGTCTGTCCAACCAGTACTCCCCAGGAGATTGAGATTCACATCAGAGGAAGGGCCATTAGACAGCTTTACAGATCCTACGCGGAGGCTGCCAGCGATGAGCCTTTCGCAATCATCGGCAGTGTAGGCTTGCTCGAAATCGCGGTACGCCAAGCTTCTGCGGCTGCGCTGTTGGGTGCTGGTCCACGCGAAGAGTTTGAAGTGCGCTTTTTCTAGTCGCCGGAAGCGGCAAGCTCAGCAATTTGTGAAAGTAGGCTTAGCGACTCTCGTAGGTCTGGGTCGATAAAGCACTTGAGAGGCAGCGCACCCTACTTATCTTAGGCCGCTGGCATACCGCATTGCGGCGCCACGGACAGCGAAAGCGAGGAGCTACTGCTCCACCCAGGTGGAACGTGCGCTCCGCGCGCGTTTTCGCAGTGGATTCGAGGTGAACGGCTCAAGTTTCTCCATTCCATCTTTTCACAGCTTCAGGGGACTTCGGGAGGTGGGAGGTCAGCTACCAAGGTGGGAGACCGTCTTTCAAGGCAAAGGAGAGAAGAAGTGAGGCATAACATTTTGGCGCCACGGAATCTGCGTAACTTCGGACTGCTGCTGTGTCTCGGATGCGGCCTTACCGTGCCTGTCGCAGGGGGCATTTCGCAAGACCAGCCTCCCCAGGCGAGTCCGGCGCATGCTCCGACTCGCCAGCCAGACTTGGTTGAACTGATCTCGCTGGACCCTACCCTGCGGCTTGATGTCCGCTACGCCACAGCCAACAATTTGGTGGGGCGCCCGGTCTATGACGAGGCTCGAGCGTTTCTGCAACGTCCCGCGGCGGAGGCGCTGGTGCGGGCTCACCAGTCACTGAAGAAACACGGATACGGGCTGTTAATCTTCGACGGGTACCGCCCTTGGTCGGTAACAAAAATCTTTTGGGAAGTCACTCCTCCAGAGAAACGACAGTTTGTGGCAAACCCCGCGCAGGGTTCGAAACACAATCACGGCTGTGCTGTGGATCTGTCGTTGTACGATTTGAAGACCGGGAAGGAAGTCACTATGCCCGGCGAGTACGATGAAATGACTGAACGCTCCTACCCGACGTACAGCGGCGGAACGGTCGAGCAGCGAAAAGCACGCGATCTCTTGCGGAGAGCTATGGAAAGGGAAGGCTTCACGGTCTATCCATTCGAATGGTGGCACTTCGATTACAAGGACTGGCAGGAATATCCCATCCTGAACCTACCGTTTGGCAAGATTGTTCCCGGAACAGAGAGGCGCTGAAATCTAAGCGCTCGCAACGCGTTCGTTTGGCCAAAGCAGGAAGCCGCCGTTTGGGACGAGCTGCTATTCGATCTTTACTTGCGGACTTTGAAGAATGGAACGTTTGAGAAGAGATTCACCTGAAGTGTGTGGTTGTATTCAAAGACACGTCCGTTCCGCTGTTGAATGATCTGCAACATGTACCCGATTTCGATCTTGGTGCCTTTAGCAACGGGGAGTCCCAACGCTACATAGGCCCGATTTTGATCGAAGACGTTGGCGGCGACATTCCTGCCGAAGTTGATGAAGAATTCGTCGAAAGTGCCAATGTAATATCTCTTGTCTGCCGTCAGGGGAATGTTGATCCGCGTTAAATGCCGAAAGCGATTCTCGTAACGGCTGGAGTCAATGCGATTGATCTCCAGATCTGAGCGGACACCAAAGTGCCGTTGTTCCAGCCGGTAACGATGTTGCAGATCGAGCCTTCCGACTTTGTGCTTCAGTAGGACCTGTTCGAACAATCGATGCTCCGGGAAGCGATAAGCTGTCGGGTAGTCACCGTACTGAAATGTGTCTACGAAGCCGTAGCCAGCCGTGAGAATCACGTTCGGATTCAGTTCATAGTTCATGGCTGGCCTGAGCAGTAGCTGTTGCCATTTGCGACCCAAGTCATGGCGTCTCCACTGCCCCTCCAAGTGTAGTTCCCACCGTTTGCTGATTGGATGATCGCCGAAGTAGCTGTACCAGGCGTGCTGGTTGGTTGTTATGACTCGACCTTGCGCAAAAGTCACAGGTCTCCAAGGCTGAAAAGTACAAATCAGGAGCAAGAAAATGTTACGGATCACGAATTTGCTTGAGAACTTTCGCTAATCAGGAATGGAAAGCAAAGACTTCCGATGATTGGATGGGCCGAACCAATGGCACTTTTACACCACCCTTGATGGAACAATATCTTATCGAAGGTCCTTCCGCAGCGGGCGTGAAAGTTCCTCCGCAGTCTTGATTTCGGACCAAATCGTTCCAATGGGCCCAAGCATATACTTATTCATGCATTCGCCCCTGAGTCCAGAAGGCAGCTGAAATTTTTGTTAATCCTCCGGTTTAGATTCAGCTCCTCGGAAAGACAGGCTCAAACAAGCTCTCCTCAAGCGTCAACCGTGGTTGACTTGTGTGGCACCTCGCCCGCAAGCCTCTAATTTACGCTCAAAAAAATTCGTCTCGGATCGGCCTCGGGCCAGCTTCATGGCTTCTGCAAAGTGCTTCCCCGCTTCGGCCGGTCTGCCTGCAAGAAGGTGGAATTCGCCTTGGGCTGCCGGATAAAAGGGATAGTCCTTGAGTTTGGCAAGATCGGGAATTGTCTGTAATTCTGCCAAACCTTCTTCGGGCCCAAGAGCTTTGCCCAAAGCAACGGCCCGGTTCAAGGCTACGATGGGCGAAGGTTTCAACCGGTAAAGCAAATCGTAAAGTTCCAGGATTTTGGCCCACTCGGTTTTCTCATATGTCGGGGCCGAGCAATGCAGAGAGGCAATGCCTGCTTCGAGGTGGTACTCGCTCAATTCATTTCCCATCGAGGATTGTTCCAGGAAAAGGAATCCTTTCCCCATCAAATCCCGGTCCCATTTGGAACGGTCCTGTGTTTCCAGTTGGACGAGACTGCCATCGTCGTCCATCCGGCCGGAGAGACGGGCCGCGTGGAAACAAAAGAGCGCTACCAGGGCATGCGTCTTGGGTTTTTCTCCTTCCGGATACTCGCACAAAAGAAGCGCCAGACGGATTGCCTCGAAACAAAGGTCCTCGCGCACCGTCCGCTCCGAATGGCTACTGTGGTAACCCTCGTTGAATAGAAGGTAGATGGCCTGGTAGACCGCCTCAAGCCGTTTGGATATTTCAGAAACGTTGGTGATTTCCACGAAAGTCCCTGCGAGCCGGAAAAGTTTCCGCGCCCGGCCCAGTCTCTTTTCGATGGAATCCTCGCTGGTCAAGAGGGAGTGGGCGATTTCGGCAACGTTGAAGCCGCAAAGTGTTTTAAGGATGAGCGTCACTTGAGCTTCAGTTGAAAGCTCTGGATGACAGCAGGAAAACATCATGCGGAGCTGATCATCCTGGATCTCCTTTTCAAAGGACGGTGTCTCTGGGGACATCTCTTGTCGGAGTTTCAGAAGGTGGGTGAGCTCCGGGGCGAAGTAGCGGAACTGCTCGTCACGCCTCAGGAGGTCGACGGCGCGGTTGCGGGCCACGCGCATGAGCCAGGCGGAGGGATTGTCGGGAACGCCGTGAACAGGCCACGTTTCCAGGGCCCGGCAAAGGGTGTCCTGAACCACGTCTTCGGCCAGATCGAGGCCGCCCAACCCGAAATTCTTGGTCAAGTAAGAGACCATCTTCCCCGCTTCGCGGCGGAAAAAATGGTCGACTAATCCCGGTACGTTTTCCGTAAAGGTCCTCCTGGGAAAACAGCTCCCCCTCCTTCCGAAGGCGCATAAGGAGGGGTTCAGGGGAGGTCTGCGGTTAAGAACCTTCCGAAGGTTTCCTTGCAAGGGGACACTCTTAATGTTCTGCGTGCCGCGCCGCTGCATGCGCAGCTCCCCTGGGAAGGATCCCTACATGGAAACGAAGGGGCGGATCTCCACCGTTCCGTCGCTTTCCAGTATAGGACAACCCTTAGCCAATTCCAGCGCCTGGTCTATGTCCTTGGCCTCGAGAAGCAAATAGCCCTGGATGGAGTCCTTGACCTCGACGTAAGGGCCGTCGGTGACGGCCTTGGCCTTGCCTCGGATAACCTTGCCCGTCGCATCCAATCGCTCTCCCAGCTGCTTAATATGGCCGTTCTTTTCCAGTGTATCTTTCCACTCCATCCACTTCTTCATGGTCTGCTGCATCTGTTCGGGTGACATCGACCGATAGGCCGCCGGATTACTCCGGAACAAATACATAAACTTTGCCATTTTGGTTCTCCTTTCCTTATTCGTTCAAGTTTGACGCCAAGCGAGCTTGGCGCCTTCTTCAGGCCCGATTTACGCCCTCTACCTCTACGACGAATGGGAAAGTCGAAACCGGACATGAGTGAGTTGTGGGGTCAAAAAAACGCAATCTCTTTCATCATCAATTCTGCATCTTCCTACTAATGTCACAGAGCATGTCCGAGTGGATGTTCAGACCGACATTGGTCATGTTGTAAAGATGCTCGCTGGCAACAAGCCAGACGATCTCGCAGATCTCGCGCTCGGAATAATGGCCTGACATGTCAGCAAAGGTGTTCGGGTTAACTTCCTTGTATCTCGTCAGCTCCGACACATAATCCAGGGCTGCGCGTTCTGCGTCTGTGAAGAGTGGGCTCGTGCCGTATTGCTCTAGCGCATCGAATTTGGCTTCATTCATCGACGCTTTGATTGTGAACGATCGACCGATATCGATGCAGAAAAGACAGATGTTAATACGCGCCACCTGTTCCCGAATAAGCATCACTATTTCAGGCGGTAACAGCAGCTTTTTATCCAGTTTGCTGATCTTCGAATAGAACAGACCGAATGCGGATGGCAATCGCGCAGAATGCACTTTCAACGGTGTAAGCACTTTGCCAAATTGCCGGCGTGTGAAGTAATACGCCAGCTTCATCGCGAGCCCTTTGGGTTTTTCGATAGGAGGAAGAAATGTATCCATTTTCATACCCTTTCCCTTGCATCGAGAGCAATCTTCCATAGCCGGTAAGAAGACAGGACGAACCCAAGAATGATGACAGGCGTAATGATCTTTCCAAAGCTGTCGCCAGAAAACATATGCGAAGCTGAGGCTCCGAGGAGGTTAAACGTATACCCCGCATAGGCCCATTCTTTGAGGGTTCGAAACCGCCCATACAGGATGGCGACGCCGCCGAGGAGTTTGGCGGTTCCCAGGATTTTGCAAATGTAAACGGGATAGCCCAGGTGTGTAATGCCTTCGAGGTTAAACGACGCTCCCGCCAGGTACGTCAAACCGGCCAACATCATCGTCACGACAAACGGCGCCGTCAGCGCCCAGTAGATCCACTTTGTTCTCCGTTCCTCAGTCATGATCGTTCCTAGCTTTGGAATCAATACATAAAAACTCGCCATTTGCTTCTCCTTTCCTATTTCACTTGATTCAACGCCAAGCCTGTCTGGCGACCCTTTTTCAGGCCTGATTTACGGCCTCCACCTGCACGACGAATGAGAAAGTTGAAACCGGACACAAATAAGTTGCGGATTCAAAAAAACAACACGAGCCGCTATTCTCCGCTCTTTCTTAACCTTCCTCGCTGCCCTTTCTACCTGCTGGAGACTGGCTGCCACTGGCGAGTCAGCCGCACGATTTCAGCTATGGTCAGTGTGGATTTGATTTCAACGACACTCAGTCCTACGGTTGCCACACCCCCACATTCCTGAAGCGACTCAACCCAAAACATCGTCGACAAGGCCAGTCGGAATTCATCGGATCTTCACGGCGAATTCACCCGATTGCGACACGCCTCACGTAGTTTTCGATGAGTCCGCTGTGGAAGCGGAAAGACATTTCCATCATCAATTGAAGAATCCCCGGAAGGGGAGAAAGGGAGTCGTTGTGTTGGAAAATCTCAGCCGTTCTGATCGGAAGGACCTGCAGGGGGCCCTGAGGCTGGCGGAGTTGCAGTCTGGGTCTACCTGGTCTCCCTCGCGTAGCTTGAACCCACTTAACAGTTGTGTCGATCGAAGAGTGTTTCTTCGCGGTGGAGCTGCGCTGGCCGGTAGCCTGGTGATCGGGAGCACTCTGGCAAGTCTCTCCACGTCGCGCGCCTACGCTTGCTCGCAGATCGGAGGGCCTTATGGTCCTCCCGTGCCCACTCCAGACATGGCAACGGGCTTATCACTTCTCCAGTTGCCGCCGGGATTCACCTACCGCTCTTTTGGGTGGACCGGGGACCCAATGAAGGCCGGCATTCCGACGCCAGCTCTGCATGACGGGATGGCCGTGGTCCGGGAGCTGGGTCGATGGCTTGTGCTGGTGAGGAATCATGAAGTCGCCTTGGGCACGGCATTTGGGAGCCGCGTCTATTCGCCGGGAGGTGGGGGCGGAACGTCGAACATCGTCTGGGATCTCAAGAATGAGGAGTTCGTTTCAGCCGAAGCGAGTCTAAGCGGCACCGTGCGTAACTGTGCCGGCGGCGTGACGCCATGGGGAACTTGGCTCACTTGCGAAGAAGTTTCGCAGAGCGGTAATAACCTCACTTCAGAAGGTGGGGCCATCCGCCACGGATATGTGTTCGATGTTCCCGCGCACGGTGGACCCCACTATCCGCAACCGTTCACGGAAATGGGGCGCTTTTCCCATGAGGCGTTGACAGTTGATCCCACAACAGGAATCGTCTATGAGACTGAGGACGGCGGAACGGTCGACACTGATACCGGTTCCGGATTTTACCGGTTTGTGCCCAAGCATCCCGGCAAGCTCAAACAGGGCGGCACTCTGCAGATGCTTAGAGTTGCAGGACAACCCCAGCTCAGCCTGCAAATCCAGGGCTGCGATGGTGTTACCTATCCCGTGCAATGGGTGACCATTCACGAAACCGATCCGGATATCCCCAACGAGCCTTCGACGTTTCAACAGGGCCTTGACGCTGGCGGGGCGTCGTTCCGCCGGTTGGAAGGATGCTGGTATGGAGCCGGGAAGATTTTCTTCCTCTCGACGACCGGGGGACCGGCAGGCGAAGGGCAGGTTTTCGAGTACGACCCGAGGGTCGAGAGGTTGCGCATCATCTTCGCTTCCACCAGCGCAACCATTCTAGAGAATCCCGACAACCTCGTGGTCACGCCGGATGGGAGTTTGCTTCTCTGTGAGGACAATTCAGGAACTCCGGTCAACCCAGCGGAACGTCTGCTCATGCTGAGGCGGAACGGCGACATCTTCACGCTGGCAGTGAACAATCTCAACTTCACCGACACTGGATTTGGCAGTTATACCCGATCCGAGTCCGGCGTGACCTTCAGCGCAGACAATCGACAGCACGAATGGGCTGGTGCTGTATTCAGTCCTGACGGCAAGTGGCTTTTTGTGAACATCCAGACTCCCGGCATTACCTTCGCAATCACCGGCCCGTGGGGTTGGGGAAAATAGAGCAAGACTAGTCATCGGGAGCAAGCCGCGACGGTTAGGGCTGTCGGCTTGCATCAGGAGAGCGCGAAACTTGGTGCAGCCGACAGTTTCAATCTCTGCTTCGTTGAGTTAGAGTGCCGTCAATCGCAGCTTAAGGTGAACTTGGAAGGCCAGACGGCGATCTGAGGAGCTTGGATGGCAAATAGGAGCCTTCCTGCGCTATTCGCTGCTGGAAGTGCAAGTGGTCATACAGTTCAAACAGATGCCCGGTTACGCACTCCCATGAATGCTCCAGTGCTGTCTGACGAGCTTTGCGAGTCTTTCGGCACAGGATCTTGGGATCTGCGAGCGCAGACCGTATTGTGAAAGCAAAAGAGCTGCTGTGAGGCTCACTCAGCCAAGCGTTTTCCGAGTTGGCGTACGTGGTGACACCGCCGCGGTTTGGTGCAACCAGTGGCAGCCCGGCGGCCATCGCCTCCAGGGGAGCAATTCCAAAGGGTTCTCGCGCATTTGGATGGAGAAAGAGATCGCAGTTGGCGAACAGGTCCGCCAGCTCTTCCCGTGATTCGATATGCCCTAGAAACACGACTCGACCGGGCACCTGACGATCGGATTCTGCCTGGAATTCCGAACGGAGCGGTCCGTCACCGGCAACCAGAAGACGATAATCCTTTGCGAGATCGCGCCGCAAACGTTTCATGGTTTCGAGGAGTAACCCCAAGCCTTTCTCCCGAGCCAGACGCCCCGCATAAAGCAGCAGAATCGAATTCGTCTGATCACCAGTCCTGGCTAACAAGTGCTGTCGCAGCTCTGGAGACTTGCGGTCGGGATTGAAGACTTTGCAATCCGCGCCCATTGGAACCACAAACACCGTTCTACGATGTTTGGGCAGTGTCGAGGCTTTGAGTTCTTGAGCGGTGTAGAGTGAATTCGAAAGGTGAAAGTCGAACTGGGGAATATAAACCTGGCCTAAATACCAGCTGGCGAGCCGGCCGACAAACGGATGACGCGAAAGATAGGTGGCCACGGTGTCATCAAATCGTTCACAGCTCATACCCACCAGCGTAGGGCGCGCTACCTTGGGAATCCAACCCTTGCGGAGCAGGCCTGCCAAGTATGGCAGGCAAAGCTTGTCCGCCACTTCAATCAAATCCGGTTTCTCATCGCAGATAATTGACCACAGAGGGTGCCGGCGGAGACGAAACAAATAAGTTGGCAATAGGGTCCGGTAGCGACGGTCACCCACCGGCAGGCGAGCCGCGCGAATTGAGTAGATCCGGCCGAAGTCTCCGACCTCCTCGATGGAATCACGCTCGCCGGGTACCACCAGGCGAACCGGTCGGCCCAAGCGGTTCGCTGCTTGCAAGAGCGCTTGATAGGTGGTTCGAATGCCGCCCGAGCTTGCGTGGTAGCTGTTGGTGATATGCAGCGTTTTGATCGTCACGGACTCTCCTTCGTGGACCCTGTACACAAGGCCGCGCTCCCTCTCATGAGCAGATTCCTCAGAACCGTACCAGTGGCACACACAAATCTTAGAATGAGAGCAGGCATCCGGATGAGATCCTGCAGCAGCGGCAGGCGCTGTTCTCCCACGATCAGCACCCCTCTTCTCATCGCAAACAGGTTGAAGGCTGTAGAGATGGATGTGAAGGCTGCAGAGGCGGCAATGCTTGTCAACAGGGCAGGTGTGTGGCGAAGCCAATGAACCAGAAACTCTACGGAATGATTGGCAAGGGGTAGCAACACCATTACGGTCAGCGTGGCGGCCCAGCGCGGCCGGGCGCTGCGGAAGGCCTCGGTCATAGCACCGTAGAAGCCCGAGAAAGCGGCACGGAAGACGAATTCCGTCGCAAGTGCTGCTGAGGCTGCTTCGGCGCCAGCAGAAAAATTCGTGAGGAAGAATAGGAACCCACGGAAGAGCGGACTCAACATGGCCGACTTCCAGTTCCAACCGCGCAACAGTATCCGCGCTGGATCCCGCAATAAATCCGTCAAGACCGCTGCGATCGACTTTTCAGCGATCTGTGCACCACTTGCTCCAGACGAAGGCCGAGCACTCAACAGGGCCTCGACCGGGCGCGAAACGCCATTCATGGATTCCTTCCTCTTAGATCACTGATCGGAAACGACCCGACTTCTGTATTCGCGGAGGGAATAAGATTGAGCTCGACCTGAAGCCACCAGCGAGGATGGTCTACGATCCGCAGAGGCACAGCCGCATCGGCTCCCTTGGTTGAAAACCACAGCGTGAAGTCATGAGGACGTCCGTTGGGCTTCTCGGCAATGCGGAACTCGGCTTCCACAACATCGGAAAACTCACGGCTGGAGGAACCGCTGGGGTTACCGTGCTGAGCTTGAACAACAAACCTGGGTTCGTATCGCAGACGTTTGACTTGTAGAGAGTAGGCTTTGGCGTGGTAGGCGTAACTGATCTGATAGCGCGTTTGCATCCAGCTTTGGGGAACAAGCTGGAAACGGCGGGAGATTTCCCGAATCAATTCCCGAACTGCAGTCAGAAAGCCTAAAGGCTGCTCGTAAAGCTTTGTGTTCTCAAGCAGCCGAAATCGATCGGGTGGACCCGTTTCTCGACGCCGGCTATATGCGGCCCAGGCCGATTCCGACTGTTGAAAATCGAAATCCTCGTTTTGAGAAAAGATTCGGATCTCCGACCGCGTCCCTTGAAGTGTTACCGTACTTTCGATTCCGTCATACCAAAAAAGATTGTCTGCTTTCTCTCGACTGTCTGAAGCTCGGACTTGCGTGATGGACTCTTCCTTGGAATGCCGCATGAATCCCTCGAATCGCGTGGATGCCAGGTGGGGCGTGGCAGAGCGGTTAAGCTTCCAGCATGCCCACTCTCTTCCACACCCCCAGCGATTGATTCCTCCTGGAACGCGCTTAGGGTCCGAGCCAAACAGAACTTCCACCGCTTCGAGAGAGCAACCTGATGCGTCAGGCGGCTCCCTAATCAAGCGGATGCTGCCACCGCCTACGCGATCCTTGCCAACCCAGAAGAAAAGCAGTTTTACACGAGCTTTCATGCTGTAAAGGTAAGTCTGCGACTCTGACGCGCCAGAATCGGCTCCAGCCATCCTGGCTAAGCAAAACCAAAGAACCAGAAACAGAAGGAGAACAATCCGAAAAGCCTTCTGGGAAGTTGGAAGAGAACTGAGTTGCATCGGCACTCCTGCCGTCATGGTCTTGCGGGAGCAGACGACCCGCGATCTGCATCAGACAATTCCGGCGGTTTCAAGCTCTCGCCTGATCTTGAGCGCTTTCGAATTCTGGGATTGCAAGTACCACCAGGCCGGAAAGCGGGACCAAGACACGAAATATCCAAACTGCTCGCAGACCAGTTTGAGTAAGGGACGGTCTCTTAGGGCGCCTTTCATAACGGCTTCGAGCCCTTGATCCAATTTCCGCAGACCCGTTCGGAGACGAGTCTGTGGTTTGGACAACTCTGCGTCGAAGATAAGATTCATCCAGAGAAGCATTTCGTCGGAGAGGATCTCGAGAGTGAGGTCTTGTGCCACCAGTCGGGCCCGCCGCTGTTCAATGTTTCTGAAGAACTCCCGAAAGGTATCGCCCGGGGCCAGTGTGTAGGCTCTTCCCAAAGCCCCGGTGTGGGTATCCGTCGTAGCCACCATCCCCTTGTTAAATTTCTCGGCGAGTGCGGCAGTCAGTGCGTTCTTTTGTCGAACCCGGTGCATGTTGTATTCGACCACCGGAAATAGTTGGATCAAGTCTGGAATGACTTGGTAGTTAGCCTCTTCTTGTGGCTCAAACCAGTAAGGGTGGTTGTAAACAAATGGTAGATCGTGACCACGCAAGTATTCGAGAAACCATTCCAGGTTCGTGTCCTTGCGCGCAATCGTTTCCAGATCAAAGAACTGTCTTCGATTGATTAGATAGACGTTGACGTGAATGGTATGCCCGACGCGCTTTGCGTCTCGGATCTTGATTTCAACGCCAGGTACCAGGTGCTCACGGTTCCAACCGATTAAATCGTAAGCATCCATGGTGTCGTGATCCGTGAAGGTGATGAACCGCATTCCGCTCGCGCGTGCCTTCTCGTAGAGGGCTTCCGGATGCAGCCAGGGTGCCTTGACGACGTCATATGAGCAGAGGGTGTGCACGTGAAGGTCGGCCGCGTACCATCCGCGAGCCGCCCAATCGCGAACCGAGGAGGGCGCCTTAGTGGCTGGTAGAGACTTCAGAAAGTGAAGGTTCATGCGCCTCCTGCGTGGTTGGTTCGGTTGACATGGGACCTAAAGGCACCTGGGATCTCACGCGGGCTAAAGCGATAGTCTCCGAGTACTGTCGAAGGAGTTCATCGAAGACCGAATCCCAACTCTGCGTGAGCGCGTATTCCCTGGCTCTTCTTCCCATCGTTCTTCGGAGCGTTGGACGATCGACAAGGCGTCGAAGCACTGCCTGAACTCCCATTCGCTGGCCGCGACAAAGCCGGTGTGGCCGTGCCGAATGATTTCCTTCGGCCCCATTTGATCGGTGACAATGGCAGGTACACCTGAACTCATCGCCTCCAACACGACATTCCCGAAAGTGTCGGTTTTAGAAGGAAACAGAAAGACATCGGCGGAAGCGTAAGCCCGGCTGAGATCCTCCCCGACCAGGAAGCCCGGGAGCGACGCATGAGGAAGGTGCCGTCGCAGTTCGTGGTGGTAAGGGCCATCTCCAACGATGACCAGGTCGAGATCGGTTCGATGACGAAACAAACGGATCAGCAGGTCTAGGTTCTTTTCAACAGAGACGCGGCCTACATAGAGGGCCGTGAATCGCCCACGTTGTTTTCGGAAGCGAGGATGAAACCGGTCGACATCGACGCCACGGGAAAAGATGGTCAAGCGCGCTCGAAAGCGTCGCTCCAGCGCCATTCGGGTGCTATGTGAAGGAACGAGCACACGCTCGCATCGGTTGTAAAACCACTGCATGTACCTCCAGAGGGCAGATTCGGCTCTCGCTCCAAACTCAACAGGCAAGCCCATGCGTCCCGCGAAGATCTCGATCCTCGGCCGCACATATTCGGGAATGGCCGTGTGGTAGGAGCCAATCAGCGGAATCTTGCTGCGGTGCGCAACCCAGAGACCATTGAGACCCATCGAGCCTGGTGAAGCGACGTGGATGAGATCGTAAGACTCTCTCGCTGCCTGTCTCGCCAGCCCAAACCTTGGAGTTCCTAAATCCCACGACATATCTGAATAATACGGGATCGCCACAAGAGGCTTGTGGCGGAAGATGCGCACTGAGCCGACCGTTTCGAGCGAAGACCTCTTGCCGGCGTAGGTGTGCACGTCTAACGAATACTTTTCCCGATTGCAGTAGGTGACTAACTGGTTGAACGTATTTGAGACGCCGTTGATCTGATCGAAGGAGTCGGTAAAAATCGCCACCCTCTTTTTCTGCTTCATGCCAGCTCCTTGAAGTCTCAAACCCATATATGGGGTTATGCTGCTTGGTAACGACTATCGATTGTGGTGTTGTCGCGAATGTGAGCGAGATGTGAACAGTGCATTAAATCTTCAGCCAGAACGCTCTGGCTGGTTTCAACTGTGGTAAACCTTTCGTGCACGACTCGTCATCTCCATCAGCACTGTTGGCCCAGGACACAATTGTTGAAGCGAACGCTGCGAAGCACCGTACCTATCGTGGGACTTCTCGCTCTGCGCGCGGCGCTCTGCTGGGCCAAGCCACTAGCTCTGATCGATGCCCTCAGCCCCTTCTTTGATCCGGACAAGGCACCCGTGCGCAGTTGGTCGATGCCCTTCGCCCACCTGGATCTGACCACACCGCCATTTGCTGACCTTGCGCATCTGCAGCGGTCCAAAGAGCGATTCCGTGCGTATTGCAAACACATCCGAAGTTTGGGTTATGACGGAGTGATTCTGGGAAACTTGATTCATCTGACCTTGTTTGACGGGGTGCCAGAAGGACCGAACGTGGTTTATGGTCGAACGGACCCCTACCGCCTGCGGCACGCGGCTTACAAGGACAGCTTTCGCCAGATGACCGCTGTCGCTCATGCCCTTGGGCTCCAGGTGATCGTTGAGACGGACTTCCCAGTCTGGACACCGCCGGTCCTTCGCTACTTGGGTGAACGCGGCTTGAGCCTGGCCAATCCGCGCCTCTGGACCCTTTATCGAGCGGGCATCCGAGAGCTCACTGAGGATCTCGGAGTCGACGGAGTTAGTGTGCGGATTGGAGAAGGAGGAGGAGCGTACAACGATCCGCTGACACGTTATGCCAGTACCGTGCTTATCCGAAACGTGGAGGACGCGCACCGGCTCATTCGTGAATCGCTAGCGATGATTGAAACGATCAACCGGGGTTCTTCACGTCCTCATCGGCTTTTTTTTCGTACTTGGACCATCGGATTGGGTCCCATTGGCAATCTGCACACGGACCCTGCACTCTACCAGCGTGTCTTTGCGCCGTTCTATGGCCGGAAAAACCTGGTCACCGTGATCAAGCATGTTGCCATGGACTTCTATGACCACGTGCCGAGAAATCCAACCATCGGAATCGGAGGACTGCCGCAAATCGTGGAGTTTCAGGCGCGGCGAGAGTTTGAGGGATTCAATCTATTTCCGAACTATCGCGGCACTTCTTTTCGAGAGGACATTCGCTTTTTCCAGACCTTGCCACAGTTCGCTGGCATCAGCGTTTGGGCAGCCAATGGCGGTTTCCTGTTCAAAGCCCCCATCTTCTATGGAGTCAGTCCCCACGATGAATGGATTGACCTCAATGTCAGGGCGTACGCCAGTTTGTTGGAAAATCCTGACAAGGAAGCGCGCACGGTCCTGGAGGAATGGTTAGTAGGCAAAGGTCTGTCGGAACCGGATCGCGCCATTGCCGGACCCTTGCTGATGCGTTCTCAGAAGCTTGTCAGCGCGGGTCTATACCTGCGGGAATTTGCCCGCCACAAGGTTGGGCTGCTGGGTCTGGAACGCATTCCCCCGATGCTTTGGCTTTGGTGGACTCGCCCTAGCAGTGCGTACGGCCTTCAATGCCTCATCTTCAAGGTGCTGAGAGCGGAAGCGCCAAAAGTAATGGCTGAAGGATACGAAGCTGTGGCCGAAGCGCGCAGCATGGTGAAACAGGCAGAAAGCCTATCGCAATCGTCGTTTCGCGACCGCCTTCTCGAAAGTCTGCTCTACGAACAAAGTGTGCTGGAAGTCTTAGCCGGCTATCGTGCGGTTTTTCTGAATCACTATGCGTGGGCGCTTAATGGAAGCGCGAGTTCGTACGACGAGTGGCAGGTTGCGGCGAGAGAACTGGAGCAATCTTGCCGAGCCCATCTGACTCGCTATCAGAACTCACGGTTCTTTCCACCACTCGACCTGCGCGAGTTGGATCGAATGTTGCGCGATGACGAGGGACAGCAAAACCTTCGCTCTTGGGCAGCGATAGCGGCGTGTCTCAGCTGCTTTAATATTGCTTGGATCCTGAAGCGGTCCCACTCGATGCCCACTTGGAAGGCGCTGGCGAGCGGCATCCTGAGCGTTGCGCTTGTGTCATTCTCTAGCATTGTCTTTGTCGCTGGATACAAGGCGACGATGGTAGGTGGTGTCTCGGCGGCTCTTGCACTCTCGATTTGGCTGCTCACCAGTGCAGCGATCATGCTGATAGGAGGCAGCCGCACTGGCCTCAGAACGAGCGCTTTCAATGCCATCTCTCTGGCCAAGCTTACGCTCGTTCCGCTGCTTCTTTGGCAAGCGTTGATGATGTTCGTCTTCGCGGTTCGCGGCCCAGTTCCGATTTATTGGTTGATGGTTAGCGCTCTCGACCAAAGCTGGGCACGATGGACGCTGCTCGGTGCAGGAACAGGCTGGCTCATTGTCTGGCTGTTCGCCTGCAGCCTTGTAAGCCATCGGGCCTTGAAGAGTTCGTGGCGGCGGCTGAGTTTGACGCTCGGCTGCATGAGCGCGACCCTTCTGCCGCCTATTGTCCTCGCAATGATGGCGAGTCGGTCTTTGCCGCTGGTGAATGACATCTACCGAATCGGCCCATCGATCTTCGGTGAGGCCGGACCCGGCGTCAAAGAACTGTCGTCCGTTTCTCTGTCGCCGCAGGTCCGCACCGAAAAGAAGAACACGCAATAAGTGAAACTATGAAACTCCGCTGAGGTCTACGCGGTGCACCTAAAGGCAAGTCACCGGCTTGAGATCTTAAGGCAACTCGAACAACTCGAAACCCCAAGGGTTGTGGCGGCAAAAATAGGGCGCAGCTATGATTGGTAGAACGGCGTGGTAAATCTCTTGTTGAACTCATCGAACTACGCGCAGTCTATCCGCTTCGGAGACCTCAGCCCCTGCCTGCTTGCAAGTTGCCCTGACTTGCCCTGGCGGAACGCTTCAGCTTATGCCCGGCCAGATTTCCCAGTCCGTCATAGCAGGCATATTTGTAGAGGTCGTGCAGCGAGGGGTTGTTGAAGACCGTCGCAATAACTTCATCCACGGTTTTCTTATCCTTCACCAGAGCCATCCCATAGTGAATCAACTCCGTTGCCATTCTGCCCACGATGTGAACGCCGAGTATGTGCTTGGTTTCCCGATGGAAGATTACCTTCATGAACCCGCCGTCGGTGATTCCCAAGATCTTGCCGCGCGTGATATCCCTGTAGTCACAGTAGCCCGCACAGTAACTGATACCTCTCTTCCTCACCTCTTCTTCCGTCATTCCGACCATCGAGACCTCAGGCACAGTGTAAATGCCGTAAGGAAAGACGTCGGTAAGCTGGTCCAAGTCGTGCGTCTTAAACATGTGGGCCACAGCCATTCGCCCCTGATCCATGCTGGTGCTGGCAAGAGCCGGAAAGCCAATCACATCTCCCACAGCGTAGATGTGAGGCACACTGGTTTGGAAATTGTCGTTCACCATCAGCGTTTCACGCTCGCCGGTCTTGCAACCCGCATTCTCGCACCGGAGCGACCGAATGTTCCCGCTCCGCCCTGCTGCATACAGAAACATGTCCACGTTCAGCGTTTGGCCGGTAGTGATAGAAATACGCATCGGTTCTGCCTCGTCTTCTGGGACCTGAAAGCCGTTAGACGAAGCCTTAAACAGCAATGTGACATCCCGGTTCTTCATCTGCTCAACCAGAGCATTCGAAATTTCCTGGTCGAGAAAGCCAAGAATCTTGTCGCGGTTGTTGAGCAGAAATACCTTCACACCCATGGCAGCAAAGATGGTGGCGTATGCGCAGCCGATCACACCGGCCCCAAGCACACACAGTGATTTCGGAAAACGGCGAATGTCAAGAATGGTGTCTGAATCGTGCACCCGCTGGCCATCAAAAGGGATGTCGGCGGGACGGAAGGGATACGATCCAGTGGCAATCAGGATGTTCTCTCCATAGATCACTTCTTCCAGAGCACCAGAAATGCGGATGTGATGAGGGTCGTCGAAGCTTCCCACGCCCTGATACACGTCAACATGGTGGCAGGCGAGATTGGTCTTCACCTCGCTTCCGAGAGCCGAGGTCAGAAGATTCTTTCGATACATGAAGTCGTGGATTCCGGCGCGGCGCGTGAAGTCGTGATCGATGCTGTAGATGCCTTTTTCGTAGATGCCCGAGAAATAGAGCGCCGTTTCCTTCAGAGCTTTCGAAGGCAGAGTGCCGGTCTGAACACCCGCGCCACCGTAACGCTCGTCCTTTTCAACAAGAGCGACTCTGTGGCCGAAATAACCGGCTTTCACGGCCGCTTTTTCCCCGGCTGGCCCGGAACCAATCACAATCAAGTCATATCGCTTCATTGGCTGCAGCCTTCTTGGCAGGCTTTTCAATGCCATTCCACTCCGCGGGAACGCCGTGACTCAAGAATTTGGAACATCGGCCGAGGTAGAGCTGCGTTGCTGCATCGGAAGGATTTCGATGCGCCACGCCTCGGAAGTCGAGAAACGCCTGCTTCAAATCCTGGTTTTGATACGCTGCCACAGCTCTTTCAAAGCTCTCTCGGGTCTCAATCATCAGCGCACGGTCGGCAGACTCTTTCCCGTCAAGAATCTCAAAAATCCTCACGAGCTTCCTTTTCCCTTGGACTTGGACCAGTCCAAGAAGGCGGTGATTGAAGCTGTCTTCCTCGCTGAGACGCTCCAACAACTGGCCGCTAACGATTACTCCGGCGCCGTAGTGCTTGGTAAGTCCTTCCAGGCGGGAGGCCACGTTAACTGAGTCGGAAATCACAGTCGTCTCCATCCGGCTCTCCTCACCGATCGTTCCCAGGATCAATTGGCCGGTATGGATCCCGACACCGATGGAAAGGAAAGGATAGGAAGTGCCGCTGTTCGGCAGGTCGTATGCTCGAATGGCCTCCTGACATGCGATGGCTGTCCGGACTGCGTTGCCGGGATCGTCTGGGAAAAGCGCCATAACCGAGTCCCCAACGTATTTGTCTACAAATCCACCGTGCTGCCGGATGATGGGAACAATGGTCTTTAGATATGAGTTGATGAAGTCGAAGTTTTCCTGGGGCGTCAGCGTTTCGGAAATCTCGGTGAAGGAACGGATATCGATGAACATTACCGTCATTTCCTGTGCAACCTGGTCGCCTAGCGAAACGTCCAGCACGCTTTCACGTCCCAGGAAGTTCAAGAACTCCTTGGGTACAAACCGGCTGTTAGCTTCGTTAACTTTCACCAGTTTCTCGTTTGCCGCTGCGAGCTCGGCTGTCCGCTCTTCCACCTTCTCCTTGAACAGTCTTAGTTTTTCGATGACCTCGTTTTTCAGGACGTTGAAGTTCTGCGTCAACCTCCCAATTTCGTCGTCGGACCGGATGACCGGGCTTTCTTCTTCCGAAGAGAAATTGCTGTCCACGAAGCGGGTGATGTAGATAGTGAGATCCCGCAGCGGTTTCGTCACTCGAGAAGCAATGGAAAAACTCAGAAGAAGACTTAGCCCCACCAGCAGCGCTGCAAGACCCAGGTAGGTTTTCTGCAAACGGGCCAATAAGGCGCGTTTACGAGCTTCGGTTCTGGCAATCAGTGCATCGAATTGCGCCGCCAGGGCGGTTTCTTGCTGGTTCAGAGCTTGTTTCAGACCGCCGTTGTCTTTGATGCCGATGGCCCTATCCAACTCGATCATTCTGTTGAAGGACTGCAGGTAGCTCCGCAAATGCCCGCGGATGGCGTTCTTCTGGGACTGGGACATCTGCCTGTCCAAAGCGATCTCCCGCTGAAACTCTTGTGCAAGGGAATTCAACTTTTCGATGTAGCTGCTTTCGTTGCGAATGATGTAATCCTTTTCGTGTCTCCGCAAACTGAGTACTTTGACCTGGCTGATTCGAGGATGTTGCTCCAAGGTATGCGCACTGCGGCGCATGCGGCCTTCCACTCCAAAGTCTTTGAACCCGCGCTCCCTAAGAAGAACGGCAATCCTGAGAAAAATGCTGTCACGATGACTGATGGCCTGGCGTATGTCGGCTATTGCGCCTTGGAGGTCAAACTGCTTCGATCGGTCGGCTGAGTCTGCCGCAGCCAAAGTTTCGGAGACTCTATGGGACAGAACATCGCGCTGATGAAGGCCAGGGCTCTGTCCTGTGTTTAAGAAATCGGGCTGGTTCGCTTCAGCAGTCAAGAAATCAGTCTGGACCTTGAGGCTTTGCAAGAAGGCGGTGTACGCCGATTCAACTTGACGGAAAATCTCGGCCACGGTTTCCCGCTCTCGAGAATACGAAAGGCTGAGAAGCATCGTCAGAACATTTGAGCCGATGAAGAACAGAAACCAGAAGAGAAGTTTGTGACGGAATGTTCTGAGCATGCGCGTCGTTGAGGTGACAGATTCTGACGATTCAAGTCAACCTAGTCGGGCGCGTTGAACTTCAGATTAGATCCGGGTGAAATCGCTATGAACTTGGAGTGGGCAGGACGAGGTGCAGGGGTGCCAGTTATGGTGCACCTGGGGTCTTGACGATTCAATCGTCCGCAAATGAAGGTTTTTCCGGAAGGCGTGATTCTTTGCCGACTGTGGTCCTCGCTGCTTACCTGCGGCAAGAACCGGTTCGCAATCAATACCGGCTGGATCTACAGTCAAAGAGTTGCCCCACCAAGCGAGATCTCACTAGGAATTGAGCGCGCAGATCCTACGTGTGACGCTTCAGTGAAAAAATTGGCGGGGTACTCAAATCGAAATTTGCAATTGAGGAGGAGTGAAGCTCAGGGAAGACCCTTGGCCTCTGTTTGAGCGAATCTTCGAACATACGGCCCGAGGCTTATCCCGACAAAGAGCCTACGCATAACGGAAGGTTTTCATCAATTCAAAAAAGTCGTTTTCCGAAAGGCTTTCAATCTTCTGAATGGTTTCCTGCCTGGAAAGTGGGAGCTGGCTTGGGCGTGGATAGAGGCTCCTGAGGCGCGCGAGAAATTGTTTTCTGTCAGTCGCGATCTTGTTTTGAGGAACGACAAGACGAGCGGCTTTGATGACGCTCAGATCATACTCGTTGAAGATTGCCTTGTACTTTTCAGACACCAAGAATTCCGGCATAACTCTTACTCCTTTAAGATTCCCAGTCTGCGCAAAAGTTGCGAGTCTGGGCGTCAATCTGCTTTCAATCCCCACTTGTGCTGATTGCTGCCTCCACTTCGTTTTCCACTGATCAACTTTTGTTGAAGCAGGTCTCGCAGTCAACCACAAATGGAGAGAGGCGTCAAGGCTCGGGTCAGGCTAGCGCACAGCTGCGCAGGCAACAAGTGACGGGATCCGCCGCCTGGGTTAGTACTCCGTTTCATAAATACAGTCACGTATTTGGGCCGCCGGTTGACGCGGCTTTGGATTGGAGTTGTCGCCGTCCAAATGTGGGAGGCGTTCTCCGGACGGCGACCTTGTCGGTCAACAGCCACCGCGAGTCGCCGCGCGGGGCGCGCCTCCCACGTTCGGGGCCGACATCAGAATACGTGACTGCAATGGCGAATAGCAGTACTAACTACACCATTCCGTAAATACAGTTGCGTATTTGGAGTGCGCAAGCTCGCTCGGGCTTTGGTTCGGCGCGGCTTGCTGCGCCGAGGAAATGCGCGCGAAGCAAGCTTAGCGCTATGAGCGGCAGCAAGCCGCCGCACTGCCAAAGGGGCTTGAGATATGTTGCCGTTTTATGAACCAGAGCACTTAGTTATGCGGTGTGCGGCACCGTTCCTACGCTTGACCAGCGCGCAGTGCTAAGCCAACAAATGCAGGCCAGAATTGCAAGACCCAGGCCAATTCCTCAGCGGCTCTTCATCTCGATGTAACACCGATCGGATAGATTTCTTGTTGAGAGTTTGACAGTCGGTGAAGTGAAGAAATCAAGGAATCAGTCCTGTAGACATCACAATGGAGTCAAAACAAAACACAGTTCGAGAAGGTTTTCGAGTCGTGAAGACGACATTCACTGTTCCCGGAAACATCAGTCAGCTGGATCCACAATCCAAGCGCAAAGCAACCATTTGCAACCTGTTTGTCAACCACCAACTGGCGATCGCCGATGTGATTCGAGTGCTGGACGAAAGCTACAGCCATGCAATCAATGTCTTGATCGAGCAAGGAGTCATTCAAGACCGGCGTAGCGTGTCAAGAGCCGTAGACGATTCGTCGACTCGATTGGACTTTAGGTCCAGATTTAAGAAACCCGCTAGCCCTCGACGAGAGCCGAAGCGCTGACATTGGCCAGCCGTCGACGTTTCCTCGCCCAGCAGGATGTGGTCACGATAGGTCCGCGTCGCTGGTTCAGCATCAGCGGCACTGCCAGCCGACTCGCCACCAAGTGATTCCGCAGACCTCCGGTGAAAAGAGTGTCCCAGTGACCGAGCGAGTGTTCCCAGAACGGCCGGTGGACCATCAAGTCGTCCAACAGCTCGGCGCCGCCGTAGGCGTTGTTCAACTTTGCACGCAGCGCATTCCGCTTTCCTCTCCATTCACCTGTAGTCCGCTCCACTGAAGTCAGCACCTTCCAACAATTAACCCAGGTGCAATCTTGTGGTCATGGCAATGTCATTCGTTCCCCTTAGTCTCTTCCCGTCAATGATTCGCCACTTCGAAGGACTTCTCCTTCCAGCCGCTGCTAACAAGTAAAGAAACATGATCGAAACGAAAGAGGAAGAGAATGAATACAGCAATCGTGTCGCAACAGAGCCGATGCTTGCATGTTGTCATGCTCATGGCGTTGCTCGTTGGGCAGTATCCGCTCAACGCTCAGTCGACTTTCGGGACTCTCACCGGAACAGTCACCGACCCGTCTGGGGCAGTCGTCGCGGGAGCGACAGTGGTCATTACTAACAAGCGGACACAAGCCGGCAGGACGGTTCTCACCGGAACGGATGGTCTTTATCTGGCCACGAACTTGGACTCGGGAATCTACGATCTCAGCGTTGAGGCAGCTGGATTCCAAAAGCTCAACAGGACGGATATCGAACTGTTGGCCAGGCAAACGGCTCGGGTCGATGCCCGCCTAGAAGTTGGCGCCGCTGAAAGCCAGGAGATACAGGTGACTGCGAGCGTCGGCGTCATTACGACGGATTCCTCCACCTTAGCCGATTCAAAATCGGGACGCGAGATCAACGAACTGGCACTGAACTTTCGCGCGACCGAGAATACCAGCCCTTTGGCAGTCGCCACTTTGGTCCCGGGAGTACAGAGCGATCGGGACAATCAGATCTCGATCAGCGGAATGCAGCCTTACACAACCTCGGCGTCTATTGACGGAATTACAACACTCAACGTCCGCTTGAACGGCCCGGTGCCGGAGCTGTTTCCGTCCGTGGAGGGGATTGAGGAGTTCAAGGTCAGTTCCATCAACAACAGCGCAGAATTTGCGCAGGCGAGCGATATCACGACGACATCGAAGAGCGGCGGCAACGATTTTCATGGTACCGCCTACTGGTTCCACCAAAACAGGGCCCTGAACGCGACTAATCCATTTGCACCCGTCGACCCGCAGAATCCGAATCGGCGATTGAAACCTTCACTCATCGCCAATAGCTTCGGTGGCGCCATCAGTGGCCCCGTTACGATTCCAAAGGTCTACGACGGTAAGAACCGTTCCTTCTTCTTCTTCGATTACGAAGGCGTGCGTTTGCCCAGCCAAGCCACGTTGCAACAGGTCGTTCCACCGGATGCCTTTCGAAGAGGGGACCTGTCGAGCATTCCGACACCGCTTGTCGATCCATTTACCGGACAGCCCTACGCCAACAATCAGATCCCCATCAATCCAACCTCAGCCAAGGCGCTCGAGCTGCTCTTCCCAAAGCAGAATCAGGCTACGGGAGCACGCCTCGATGTTCCGAACTTCGTTACGAATGTCCCAGGCTCTTTCAGCATCAACGGGTTTGATGTTCGCGGCGATCACGTCTTCAACAGCAACCACAAAGCGTTCGCACGCTATACCCACAAGAATACAGCACGGGATGGAACCAACGGCAGTGGTAGCTACAATACCCTCGCAGGCACCTACTCGCGTCCTATCAACGTCCGCAACCTGGCCGGATCCTACAACTGGATTGTAAGTCCAAACCTCATCAACGAATTTAGGGCAGGCTATTCGTTGTCTGATTTCGATAACACCTATCCACTGGCTGCTCAAGGCACAGACATCGTCAAGCAACTGGGCATCACCAATCTGCCTCCCACTCCGCCTCAAGGCGGGCTTCCCTACTTCAGTTTCACCGACGGGAGCATTGCCGTTTCTTCAAGTCCGGGGCTCACTAATCCCATCTCAAGCAAATCCATTGTGTTTAGCGATAGTCTCACCTGGATTAAGGGCTCGCATACGATTAAAGGAGGCGTGGATGTGCAACGCCTCGAAGCCAAGGATATCTCGGGCTACAACGCGGGCGATGACTATGGGGAATACTATTTCAGTTCGGGAACGGCGGGAGTCACCAGTTACAGCGGCAACGCCTTTGCAGATTTTTTGCTCGGCATACCGATTCAAACTGCGAAGGCTTTAAACGGTCCGGATTTCAATCCCTACACCACGCTGTCTTCCTACTTTATTCAGGACGACTGGAAGGTTTCACGAAGACTCACGCTGAACTTTGGGCTCCGCTATGAGTTGCATCCGCCCTTCAACGACAAGACGAAGCAACTGGCGAACTTCGACCGCGATTTTCCAGGCGGGCGCGTCGTTGTCCAGGACACGAATTTAGTGGCCCCAGCGTTTCGCCAGTCCATCGGCTCAACGCCGATTGTCTCATACAGAGATGCAGGACTTCCGGAGACGTTGCGCCATCTGGACAAGAACAACTTCAATCCGCGCTTTGGATTTGCCTACCGGCTTTCGGACAACAACAACACGGTCATCCGCGGTGGTTTTGGGATTTATACGGTGACCATTCTGGGACGCGTTCTGTATTCGCTGGAGGGCGTTGCCAACGGCAGCTTTTTGTCGTTCAGCAATACCTCTCCTGCCCAGGTGAGGGCGACGGGAACTGCCGCCTTGCGGCTCCCCAACGTCTTTCCTCAGGGGACCGGGGATGCCGGGGGCTTGCCCGACTATAGGCGCGCCAATCCCTTCGACTTCCGGGATCCGTACTCCATGCAGTGGAACCTGACCATCGAGCGCGATCTGGGGTGGTCCACAGGCCTGCGACTTACCTACAACGGGCAGCGACAAATCGATCTGGTTCATAGCCCGGACATCAACCAGGTGAAGTCGAATACGGTCGGTTATGCACAAGTCCGGGATCAGCGGCCATTCAAGGATTTCAACGCCATCCTGGACCGCGCTAATGGACCCACCGGGAAGTATCATGCTTTTACGACGGAAGTCACGAAGCGGTTCTCAAAGGTCTGAGTTTCCAGAATTCGTATGTCTGGGCGAAGAACCTATCGAACGCCAACGGGCCTGCTCCCAGCGGCTTTTCGGCAGAGAACGGACCCACAACACTGGACTACTTCGACATCGTTTCGTCAGTACCTTCCTGTGGGAATTGCCGGTTGGAATCGGCCGTCCATATGCCAGCGGCATCAGCAAGGTGGCCGACGCCTTCATCGGTGGCTGGCAGGTTGCCGGGATCGTGACGTTGCAGACCGGTCCTTATCTGACGCCGTTTTTCCAAGGGGCCGACCCTTCCGGTACAGGAGCGAACGTTCGAGGCGTGCAAGGCACGCAGCGGCCCGACCGCGTCGGCAATGGAAATCTTAGCAATCCGACGCCTGAGCTGTACTTTGATCGCGCTGCGTTCGTCGTGCCATCGAACAATATCGGGCGCTTTGGAAACGCGGGTGTCGGCATCCTGCGTGGTCCCGGGACTGAAGTGTTCTCCATGTCTCTGGCGAAGCGCATTTTGCTCACGGAGAGAGTGAACTTGCGATACGAAGCAACCATGTCCAATCTATTCAACCACACGAACCTTGACATTCCTGCCAATCTCAACATTGGCTCGGGCAGCTTTGGAAGAATCCAGGCCACGCAGAAGGGTGATCTGGCGGGTCCGCGGACAATTCAGATGTCGCTGAGGATTTCCTTCTAACGCTGGTTTGCTGAATTCGGTTCCGCTACTGGATTGCCTCCAGTCCTGATGTAAGCGCTAATCTGTTGAATGCAAGGCGAGACTCTCGGCGGGTCAATCCTCTCCTCGGCGGGAGTCTCGCCCCGGGGGCATCAAGCTCAAGTCAGCCTCTCCATGAGCCAGCTCAAACGAACAGGGAAATGGCAAGAGAAGGCCTGCATGCTGACCTGTCTCTTCTTGCTCGCACCCTATGGCTATTGGGGACAAACCGCACGGCAGTTGCTTCAGGTTCCTGTTGTCATGATTTCCATTGACGGCCTGAAGCCAGACTATGTTCTCCAGGCTGACAAACACGGTTTGAAAATCCCGCATCTTCGCAGGTTTCTTAAGGAAGGTGCTTTCGCTGCGGGAGTCAAAGGGGTCGTTCCAACCGTTACCTACCCGAGCCACACGACGCTGGTCACAGGCGTTTCGCCTTCCAAGCATGGCATCCTGGCCAACACGCCTTTTGATCCCTACGGAAAGAATTGGGGTGGTTGGTACTGGTATGCTGAGGACATCAGAGTTCCTACCTTGTGGGACGCCGCGGTCGCAGCAGGTCTGACAACGGCCAATGTGGACTGGCCAGTCACTGTCGGAGCCGATATTACCTACAACATTCCTCAGTACTGGCGAGCTGAAACTCCGGACGATCACAAGATCATGCGTACCCTTTCCCGTCCCGCCGGTCTTCTGGCAGAAGCCGAGAAGCAACTGGGATCTTATCCCGAAGGCAACGACTACACCATTGCAGCCGATCAACAGCGGGCCAGGTTCAACGTTTACCTTCTTGACAAGAAGAAACCGCGATTGCTGTTCTGCTACTTCTCGGGTCTCGATACCGAACAACACGAAAGTGGACCTGATAGCTCAGGCACTTTTGCCGTGCTCGAACAGATTGATACGCTGGTCGGGCAGGTCCGGGCAGCGGCGGAGCGAGCAGGGAGCGGTCAGGCGGTGATTTGTGTCGTCTCGGACCATGGTTTCTTCCGTGTGGAAAAGGAACTTCGCCTGAATTCTGTGTTTCGGGAGGAGGGGCTGCTGGAGCTGAATGAGAAGGGCAAGGTGAGCTCGTGGAAAGCGTTTGCCTGGAGCTCCAGCGGATCTGCTGCAGTTTTGGCCAGCGATCCTAACGACACCGCCCTTGTAAGCAAGACCCGGTCTATTCTTCTCAAACTGGCGCAGGATCCGAACCACGGCATTCAGAGCGTGCTAGACAAAGAGGACATCGAGCGGCTGGGTGATTTTCCGGACGCGGCCTTTGTAGTGGGGATGAAGAAAGGCGTCAAGATCTCTGAGGAAGCCTCTGGTCCTCGCTTGCGCTCCTTGAACCCTTCGGGAAGCCATGGCTTTCTTCCGGACCAAGCCCAAATGAACTCCGTCTCCTTATCTCTGGCCCAGGAATCCCGTCGGGCTTGCCCCTTGGCGTGATTGACATGCGCGACATTGCTCCCACAGTTGCTCGCGTTCTCTCCATCACTCTTCCCCAAGCTGAAGGTCGAGCGCTGCTCATCGACAAGTAGATCCACTTTGTCGTTTGACAGATCGAAGAGATCCTATCTAAGCTGGAACTGGCACTACATGAGCTCGTGCCAGCCAACGAACTGGTGCGATCGGGACTGGGATTCAATCATGGAACACAGGAGAGCATCATGAATTCGGCCCAGAATCCTCAGGACCTTTGGTCAATAATCCTGGCCGGGGGCAACGGCGAACGGCTCAAGCCTATGGTTCAGAGATGGCTGGGGCAGCCCAAACCGAAGCAGTACTGTACCTTTATCGGAACTCGGTCCATGTTCCAGCACACGCTGGACCGATCTGATCAGATTGTTCCGCCGGAACGGCGCGTCACGATCATCGCCCGGGACCATCAGGATGAAGCCTGGCCTCAATTGTCATCGCGGCCCCACGGCAAGGTCATTCTGCAGCCCAGGAATCGAGAGACCGCGGCCGGCATCTTTCTGGGACTGACCTACATTCGAGCCCAGGACCCTCAGGCCACCGTCCTGATCTTCCCGTCAGACCATTTTGTTTATCCCGAGGATACTTTCGTTGAGATGGCTCACAGCTTGGTTCGAGCTGCCAGGAATCTGAAGCATTGGGTTTTCCTGCTGGCAGCCTCTCCCGATTCTCCCGAACCCGAGTACGGCTGGATTCAACCGGGCGCTCACTTGGGATGGATCGACGGATGCTCCGTTCGAGGAACGCAGGCGTTTCTTGAGAAACCAAACCTGGAAGGATGCAAGAGGGCCATGCGGTCAGGCGCGCTGTGGAACACGATGGTGATTGGCGCGAAGCTAGAAACGTTGTGGAGCTTGGGCTGGCGCTGTTCTCCAGAGATGATGCGCCTGTTCGACGTCTACGGCGCCTCAATTGGCGATCAGCGGGACGAGGAGGTTCTAGAAAGCATCTATCAAGTCATGCCCAGCCGAAACTTCTCAGCACATGTGCTGCAGGAATTTCCCAGGCAGGTCGCTGTTATGGAACTGCGCGGTGTCCTGTGGTCAGACTGGGGCAAGCCCGAGCGCATTGCAGAAACCCTGCGCCAGATCGGCAGAGAATCCGTCTTCGGCCAGGCGCACATTGCGTGAAGTCATCCGCGCCGTCGACGTCGCCCCGTGTGAGACCGCGGCAATTCCCCTTCTCATCTGAGGACAGGTGCCGTCGCCAGTCGTGGGGGTCGCTACTTTCCACCGGTGATCCTACCACCCGATGCACCCAAGGGTTTGCCTTCCCTACCACGTCAGCGTAGTGGGATTCATGCCTACGCTCTCTCGCAGCATTCGGACTCATTACCCTGCGAGAGCAGCGATCAGTCCCTTGGCTTTGGGATGCACTTGAGTGAACTCAATGCCCATTCCGACCGAACTTAAGCTATGACGGACGAGTCCGACGGCCAGGTAGAGGGTTGGATCAGCTTCAAATCGGATCTTTAACCTAACCTCACTCCCAGCCGGGAGTGGATTCATCGTCTGAACGAAGATCCCGCCCTCGCTAATGTCCGACCAACAAGCACGTACTTCTTGCCCACCAGCCAAAAAAAGACTTCGTTGATCAGGTCGATCCTGGCATGCTTCCGTGGAATCTTAGGGGTATTCATCTGAAAAGGGCATGCGATGACGCATGCCCTACTCCAACCAGCGCTTCAACAGCAAACGGCCCTAGAAAATAGGACCCAGGTTCTGGAACTGCGTTTCCCCGGCAGTTCCGTCAACGCCGTCGTTGTCCGTTACCATAATGACGTCGCCGCTCAGTAACCGTGTAAGCCCCTCCACCTTTTCGATCACCAGGCCGTTGGGTCGCTTCAGATCGTCGATCAGGTCACGGACCAGCGTTTTCGTCACCTGCGGGAACACACCACCCTGAGCCTCAGGCGTGAGCCCAGCAATGGAGAACTTATACACCTTTTTGATGCGGGCGTCTGGACCGGCTTGGTTGTCTCGCTCGATGACTGCGAACGTTTGGTCATTCACAGCCACCAGCTCCGAAAGGCCCACGCTTACGTTCCCACCCAAGGTTGGCGACGGTGGCACGTCTAGAGGATAGTAGAAAAAGGTCCACAAGCCAGTCGCAACCGCATAGCGACCGATACGTACTGTATTGGCCGGGTCCCCGAGCCAGGGATTTTGAAATGCCACATAGACCAGCTCGTCGACTTCCGTGGATCCTACCACGGCCACACCCTCGAATCCATTGCTGCGCTGGCGGTCGTTCACGGCCGGCGGCAATTGGATCTGCTGCAGCACCTCCCCGTCTGGGGCCGCCTCGATCAGCAGGTTGAACGTCCTGTTAGACGGACAAGTGCCCACTGCACTGCAATTCTGCGCGCCCTCCGAAACCAGCCAGAAGCCCGTGCTGTTGGCTCGCGTCGCAATCCCTTCCACATCAAAGTTGAAGGTATCGCCCGCTGCATTGTGCAGAATGGTCTCACCCGTGATCAACGCCGGATGGCTGCCGACGTCCAGGGTAAAGATTCTGCCCTTCTGGTAGAAGCTATCGTAGATCGTATAGGCTTTGTTGGTGTCCTGAAGATCGGGAGCCAGCCCCGACAGTGCCCCCCAGGGAATCGGCTGCCCAGTCCCACGGTTCGCCGATAGAATTGTGGGATAAGTCGCCGCCGCCTCTTGCAACTGGTAAATGCTGAGGCTGGCTCGAACGTGGCCACTGCGGCTGTCGTCCTCGCTGGACGCCACGAACAACCCCCGCGAGGGGATCGCCAGAAGGCCTTCGGGCCGCGATGTGGATGGAAGCACCTGCACAAACTCCGGCGCCTCGTTGGGCTTTAGACGGTACACAGCCACAATTCCCGCGCGTTCGCTACCTACGAAGAGAAGCCTTTGGGATTGAAAATTGGCGTATTCGATGCCCTCCGGTTCCGTCCCACTAGCATCCGAGCGGCGGTCGGGGTAGTGCCCGACGCGAACTGCAAGGTGTTCGAAGCTGAAACCGGAAGTCCACTTCACGTTGCCGGAAGTGTCGAAGATCGTCCAGCCTCGGCCTCCGCCATCCAGGTCGCCCTCGTCGGCGGTCACAAACTCGGAGTCGGAGATCCAAACCGCGGCGTCGGGCTCGCGCAGGCGGTTGTCCTGTGTGTCCTTCAGATCAATCAGATTAGGCCGTTCATCGATCGTGTCGATTTGCGTCAGGTTTACGGTGCCTGCGGGAAAGTGATTCACGAGTTTCCCGGTCTTCAGGTCCACGAGAACAATGTGGTTGTTCTCTTGCAAGGTGACGACCGCGATGCCTTTATCGTTGATGTCGACGTACTCCGGTTCAGGGTCGTTGCCAACCTTGGCTGCCAGGCCGGTCAGACTAATCTTTCGCAATTTCCAGTGAGTTGGCTGTCCAACCAGGTCCACGATGACCAGGAATCCTGCTGGCTGCTGGCCGTTGGGAGCGAAGTCCAAATCCTCATCACGCTGGTTCTCCATTGTGATCGCGGCATAGCGCTGGTTCCGGCTAACGGTGACCGCGTCCGGTTGCCCGCCGAGGTCAATGGTCGTGATCACGGATTTGGTCGGAATGTGTATCACGTTCAGGACGCCTGAAGGGTTGACGAAGTCGCCAGCGGAGTTATCTACTGTGACGAGCGCATAATCACCAGCAACGTCCACGGACGTTGGCGAACCGCCTAAGTTCAAGACTCCACCCGGCAGCGGGTCCGCTGGGTTTGTGATGTCCACGAACCCAACATTCCCTGTTTCGGCATCGGTGTAGATGAGAGTCTTGCCGTCTTCGGAAGCAGCCACGATTTCTGAAACCGTGGTCGTATCCAAACAGGTATTCAGAGTGGGATTCCCGTCGCAGAGATTTAGAATCACGGGGAACGTCGCGATCCGATTGAACACTTCTGTAGTTTCCGTTTTCTTAGCGGCGCGCAACGATGCCGAAAACACCAGTGCGCCCAGCACAAGAACAGCCACTGCAGTGACTAACACCCACTTCTGCTTCCTTACACTCATAGTGCCTCTCTTTCGTTTTGGTTGAACACACTCTTGCTTTGAAATTTGATCCCGTCCTCGACAGAATGCCGGAACTCTGGCCGTCGTCTTGAGGTGCTTTCAGGCGTCCGATGCGGAACGCAAAGATCCTAGTCAGGCTCTCACGTGGGATCTCGAACCGCGGATGAATGAAAGATGAAGAACTGGCTTGTGAAACTGTCGGGATTGAAATGGCGCAACCTCATGAAGGTTTCGCCAAGCTCGACCGGAACAATGCCAGCCGGTGATTTCAGCGACGTAACAAGAAAATGAACTTCGAATGAACTTTAGGGTGGTACGATTGAAAGGAGAATATCTTGTCGGCCTTGAAAGTATCCGTGCCCCTGCCGTTTGTTATCCTCTTCGCTGTGATCTCTGCCATCCAAACACAGGCGGTTTCCAGAAAGAGGATTCTTGTCCTGTGCACCGGGAACTCAGCTCGCAGCCAGATGGCAGAGGGTATCCTTGCGTCTCTCGACCCTCAATTAGAAGTTTTCTCGGCTGGAACCGAGCCCGCCTCCCGTGTCAATCCCAACGCCGTACGAGTGATGCATGAACTAAGCATTGACATTTCCGAAGGCAAGCCCAAAGGCGTGCAGCAGTTTCTTGGTAAGTCGTTTGACTATGTCATCACAGTTTGTGACGACGCAGATAAGAACTGTCCCAACTTCAGCGGCAAGGTTGGCAGGCGCTTGCATATTGGTTTTGCAGATCCAGCTCGGGCCACTGGCAGTGAAGAAGCTGTTCTAGTGGTGTTTCGCAGGGTTCGCGACGAGATCAAGACGAAATTTACCGATTTCTACAACCAAGAGATTAAGCACCGCCGTTCTTCGTCCCCAGCGGGAGAGAAATGATCGCAGGTATCTTTCCCCAAAAGAGGCGCACCCGCAGACGGGAGCAAAGAGTGCCGCAGTCGGCAACCTTTGACACGCTCTCACTTTAAAGAGGAGACGGCCATATCGGAAGGTATTGAGGTCGGGCTGAGCGTTCCAAGGTTGCGAGCGGTAGTAAGACCGCGGATCAAATTCAGAGTCTGGGCGGTCAAGGGGAGGGGGACTGATTTCGCCAGGTTCGTCGCGCTGCGGTCGACCTAAAGAGAACTCAATCCAGGTTGTGCGGTGAGTGGGGTGAGGTGTTCATGATTCTGAGGTTTGAACTGATAACCAACCGAGATGATAGTCTGGATGTAGTCTTCGCTTCCCAGACCAAGCTTTTTTCGAATCCGGCGAACATGCACATCGACGGTTCTCGTTTTGCCAAATCGCTGATACCCCCAAACGACGTCGAGCAGCTTGTCTCGCGAAAAAACCCGACCCTGGTTCTGGATGAGAAATTTCAGCAGACTGAACTCTTTCAGGGTTAGCTTCGGCTCGCGGCTATTCACTCGAATGAGATAGGCATCGAAATCAATGTACAATCGACCA
>Ga0187893_10003422_pt1 | contig 32263 bp, 30 predicted proteins | sample MA1701074metaG_FD_139574 | JGI IMG/M metagenome (GOLD analysis project Ga0187893, IMG submission 139574) | White microbial mat communities from a basaltic lava cave in the Kipuka Kanohina Cave System on the Island of Hawaii, USA - MA170107-4 metaG ...
CAACGTCTCGACCAGTTAGGACTGTTCGGAGGCGAAAGCCGCTTTGAGCGGCTCCAAGACTAACCCGCTTTGAGCGGTTCACAATTTACAAGCCTCCGGCTTTGCCGGAGGTCGCTGACTGAAGTTATCACCCTTGGAATGGCGGACGCCTTGCGCCACAAATCTGTCTGTGTCCAATTCTTCTTCGTGCCCTCAGCCTTGATGAACAGAACGTGATCATTGGTTTGGTCTCAACTGCGCGCTATGAGCTATTCCTTTTCGCAGAGGCTCGCCCGAGTTAAGGGACACTACGGATGAGCGAACATGATCATAGCAGGCCGACTGGCATCCGCATGGCCTGGATAATTCGAGTGGTCAATGATTCGGACCATGACCGCGAGGACTGCAACCAACCAAAGCACCGCCCCAAGTACGACAGCGAAGAAGATCCTGTGCCGGAGGGGTTCGGCCTTGAGTCCGCGTAACCGGAGTGGAGCCGTTATCGCTACGTCTGCGGTGCGGTCCGATTTCATGTAGCTGTTAGAGGCCAATGCCCGCGACCAGGCGACGCAACGCGACGGCCATCGCTTGAAGACGGAATTTCTTTAGTTGTGCTGGCGTGAGTGTCGAGACGGCGGGAGTCGCGGGTTGGTCGCCTTCGCTGTAAACGAAACCGAAGTTCACCTCATGCAATGGTGTGGCATCCTGCCTTTGGGGGTTCCGCAGGAATGCTTTGGACACCTCAACTTGCGGCATGCGGGCAAACGACGTCTTCATCGGCAAGGAGCCGCTGGAAACAAAACCGAACGTGTTGAGGGTTATTTGCATGGTCGGCTGCCCACCGGGTTGTCAGTTCCTAACCCGTCGTAGAAGGCAAGTTTGTTACGGTTTGTTGGCTTCATCGCATCAATTCCTTCCTCACGAAAAAGCAAAAGGCACAATCGAATGTCCTTGCTCCATCAGAACATTATTCGATTGTGCCTTCGACTTGTGGGACGTGGTCACCCACTCCCATCCGGGAAAGCTGCCGGCACCACCCGTGGCGGTGCCAGCCTTCTGCCGAACTGCATCGGCAGGCAGTGAGAAAAACTTTAAGTTGGGTTATAGCCCAAGGCCTGTGCCCTCACCACCAAGGGGTTGTTTCGACCAATTGTTCGAGTTTCAGACGCAATTCGCCGAGCGTCTTTGACTTGAATGACCGTTTGGTGCTGCGCAACACATCAATTGTTTCACGAAGTGCCTTTACTGCACGACGGGCCTCGGTCCGTTGCTCCCGCTCGTGTAACGCCCGTGCGACTGCGGGTCCCAGGCGCGAGAGATTGTGCTTGAGCACGAGGTCCGTCGCCCCTTTACGCAGCAGGGCGATGGCGCTCTCCTCGCCAATCGCCCCGGAGACGAAGATGAACGGAGTATCACGGCACACTTCGCGCACGATCGTCAGCGCGGTCATCCCGTCGAACGTCGGCAAGTTGTAGTCCGATAAAATCAGATCCGGCGTGAACTCTCCCAAAGCACGGTGGAACTCCGCCTCCGTGACGACCACTTGCAGGCAGAATGCCATATCCACTGCGCGCAACCTGGCTTCGATGAGAGACGCGTCCAGCGGCACGTCTTCAAGCAAGAGGATACGCAGCGGGGCCAACGAGGGCGCACAGCGTGGTGACTCGGACATGGCATCCCGTTTCATACCCGCGACATGGTCGGCGGAGGTTCGTTGATCACTGCCCAGAACATGCCGGTCTGACGGATTGCCTCGACGAATTGCGGGAAGCTAACCGGCTTGACGACATAGGCGTTGACCCCGAGTTGGTAACTTTGGACGAGGTCTGCTTCCTCGCGCGAGGAAGTGAGCATGACAATCGGGATGCTCTTAAGCGCTTCGTCCTGCTTGACCAACCGCAGTACGTCCAGCCCGTCCATCTTCGGCATTTTCAGATCCAGAAAGACAACCAATGGATCGCCCGCCGGCCGGCTGGCGAACTGTTCTCGGCGAAAAAGATAATCGAGCGCCTCGCCGCCATGGCGCACGACCACGATTTCGTTGGCGACGTTGTTTCGTTTCAAGGCGGCGAGCGTCATCTCGACGTCGCGCGCGTCGTCTTCGGCTAGGAGGATGGGTCTTAGTTCAGGCATGTTTTTTCCCTTGGTTAACTGCTGGTAGAGTAAAATGGAACGTGGCTCCGTCATTGAGCCGGCCCTCAGCCCATGTCTGACCGCCATGGCGAGCGATTATGCGGCGGACGTTGGCCAAACCGATGCCTGTACCCTCAAACTCGTCGGACAAGTGCAGCCTCTGGAAGACGCCGAACAGCTTGTCGACATACTTCATGTCGAAACCGGCGCCGTTGTCCTGCACCACGAATTCCATCTCGCCGTTCCGGTTCTGGCAACCGATCCGGATCTCGGCCTGCGGACGTTGGCGCGTGTATTTGACGGCGTTGGAGAGCAAGTTCGCCCAGACTTGTTTAAGCAACGCGCGATCGGCGAAGACGTCCGGCAATGGCGCAATGTGCCACAGGATGTTGCGCCCGCGTGTGTCCGGCTCCAATTGTGCCAGGACTTCGCGGACCAATTGCCCGCTGTCAATTGGCCTGCCGCGCATCTCCGATCGGCTCATGCGGGAAAAGGCGAGGAGACTGTCGATCAGGCCGCCCATCTGTTCGGCCGAATCGTTGATGATTTGCAATTGGCGCCGGCTGCCATCAGTTAGAACCGGTTGCAATTCTTCGCGGAGCAATTCCACAAACCCGGCGATGTGGCGTAGCGGGGCGCGCAAGTCGTGCGAGACAGAATAGGAGAAAGCTTCCAGTTCCCGATTGGCGTTTTCCAACTGCACGGTGCGCTCGTGGACGCGCTGCTCCAGTTCTGCGTTCAATCGCCCGATGGCCTCAAGACTCTGCTTACGCTCGGTAATGTCGTTGAACAAGACAGCGACTTTTCGACTTTCCGGCCCACCGACCCGATAGGCAAACACATCGTAGTGACGACCCAGCGCTTTTGCTTCATTCTCAAAATGCGCCGGCTCACCGGTCAGCGCGATTTGTCCGTAAATCTCGAACCAGTGCGCCTCGTGGTCCGGAGCAAGGTCGCGCATTAATTTCCCTTGCGCGTTTTGCAACCCGGTTTGCTTTTCGAACGCCGGGTTGATTTCCAGGAAGCGGTAATCCACCGGTTTGCCGCTTGCGTCAAAAATCATTTCAATGGTGCAAAACCCTTCGATCAGTGTGTCGAACAACGTACGATACCGCGTCTCCGACTCGCGCACCGCCTCTTCCGCCCGCTTGCGGTCGGTGATGTCGGTCGAGATGCCGAACACGGCGTAGGGTTTGCCAGTGTTGTCGCGCAGCGGGCATTTCACCGAAATGTAGGTGTGCAGCGCGTCGTCGTGCGGGGCCGTCTCCTCCGCGGTCAAGGCGTGGCCCACGGCGGCCACTTTTTCGTCCATCTGTCGGAAAGCATCGGCGGCCTCTTTGGAGAAAAAGTCGTAGTCGGTCTTGCCCATGACGGAACTGCGCGTGAGATGGAAAATTTCCTCGAAACGGCGGTTGATTAGCAGGTAGCGGCCTTGCAGGTCTTTGACGTAGATGACCGCGGGCGAATTATTGATGATCGCCTGGACCAATTCCTGGCTCTCCCGCAAGGCCTCCTCCGCCCTTTTGCGCTCGGTGATGTCGGTGAACATAGAGATTAACACTGGCTCGTTCTCGTTGGCCAGTGTGATCAACTCCAGTGAAGCGAGGACATCGCGCACGTCACCGGACCTGCGACGCTGTTTGGCTTCGAATCCACGAATCGCTCCTTCCCGGAGAAGCCGCTGCATCACGGGCGACCGGTCTTCTGGATTCGCCCAGAGATTGAGGTCGAGAACGCTGCGCCCAATCATCTCCTCCCGCGCGTAGCCGAAGAGCTTGCAGTACTGCTCGTTGGCGTCGATGATCCGTCCATCGGCGACCGCGTTGATGCTCATAGCCACCGGGCCGGAGCGGAAGACGGTGGAGAAGCGGGCCTCCGACGCGCGCAATTCTTCCTCCGCCCTTTTGCGCTCGGTGATGTCGGCCCGGATGGCCACGTATTGGCGCGGCTTTCCCTGCTCATTCAGGAAGGGGACAATAGTCGTGTCCACCCAATAGTAGGTGCCGTCCTTGGCCAAGTTTTTGATCTCTCCCTTCCAAACCTTGCCGCGCGCGATGGTCGTCCAAAGCTCGCGAATGAATTCTTTCGAGTGGTAACCGGAGTTGATGATCCGATGATCCTGGCCGAGCAACTCCTCACGCGAATACCTGGAGATGGAGCAGAACTTGTCGTTGACGTAAGTGATCTTTCCCCTCGGATCCGTGATGGCGACGATGGCGTGCTCATCAAGCGCCGCCTTGAGGTCATTGACTTCCTTGAGCGATTCCTTGCGTTGCTCCTCAGCCTGTTTGCGTTCGGTGATGTCGATGTTGACTCCCGCCATCCTCAATGGTTTGCCTGACTGATCCTTGAAAACCTGCCAGCGGCCCGAGAGCCAGTGCAGGCTGCCATCCGGCCAAATGATTCGCCATTCGGTTTCGATGGGTTGCCCAGTCTGGAAGGCCCGCTCCACCGTCCCCACCATCTCCGCCCGGTCCTCTGGATATATTAAGTTCTCCCACGCTGATTGACTTTTCGCGAACTCGCCTGGCTTCAGACCATAGATGGCTTCCAATTCCGGCGTCCAAACGTTAACGCCGGTTTCGATATTCCAGTCGAACGTGCCGACGCGGGCTGCTTGCTGTGAGAGCCGCAGCCGTTCTTCGCTCGCTCGTAACGCTTCTTCAGCGCGTTTACGCTCCGTGATGTCGCGGATGAAGGCGCTGAAGATGATTCTTTCGCCCGTGCGGATGGGGGTGATGGCCAATTCCACCGGGAATTCCCGGCCATCCCGGTGAAGCGCGCTGATCTCGATGCGCTTGTTCAAGACCGGGCCTTCCCGCGTCGCCAGAAAACGTTTGAGGCCGCGCTCGTGCGCTTCCCGGTAGCGCGGCGGAATGATCGTGGCCGCCAGGCTCTGGCCAACGGCATCCTCGGCGTTCCAACCGAAAATCCTTTCTGCTTCCTGGTTCCAGCCGGAGATGATCCCCATGTCGTCAGCCGTGATGACCGCGTCCAACGCCGTCTGGAAAACGCCGCGGATCCGTTCTTCACTTTCGCGAAGCGCCTCCATGGCTTGTGAAACCTCCGCTGTGCGTTCGCTGACTCGCCTTTCCAAATGCAGGTTTAGCGACTGCAGCTTGTCCTCGGCATTCCGACTGGCCGATTCGGACCGGTAGAGCAAGCGCGCGCTCCACCAGATGACCAGCGTAAAAATGAGGATGTTGAGAAGCGCAAAGAGCCATCCCCCGAACTCAGCGCTGAAAATTTGGAACTGCTGGCCTAGCAATCTGACCCAGCCCGTTACCAGAGGTATAATCACCGGGGCGAGGATGAGGCGCCGCGCCACCACTCCGCTGGCCCTTGGGCTTGTGATAATCTCCATCAACCCGCCGGCCGGTTGCGCGCATAGCACGCCCGCCCCCAGTGCCAGGAACGCCATTACAGTCCACAGCGACATGCCAATGCCCGGCGCAGCCGATTGCCATCCGTAAAATGAAGGCACGTTGCACAAGTGACCGATCAGCGCCAGCAACGAAACAACAAGGGCCGTGACCGCCAGCCATTCCGCTGGTTTCGCCCCCGATCTGTGCCGCGCGCCCAACAGCAACAGCGCCGCGCCCAGCAGTGCGAAGTTCACCGCCGTCGGCAGCGCGGGACGGCCGGGAAAAACGTTTTGGGATTGCCTAAACAAGTCCACAAATCCCCACCGTTCTATTCCTGCATCCCAGCCAAATACATACTCGCTGACTGTGACCAACCCAAGGAGGGTGACCGCCAGTGCCAGGATCCGCGCCGACTGGCGTTTTCGCGTGCCTGCCGGTTTGTTGTGCGCGAACCACAGCGCCAGCGCCGCCAGCATGCAGCCAATTGCCGTGTTCGGAACCATCGAAGGCAATTTCCAGACGCCGCCATGGAGGACGGGCACATGCAAAATCCAGCCTGTCAGGCCAGCGGCTCCGAATAAAATTGTTGCCGCGCTAGCGGCTGCGACGCCGAGCCGAAGACGAGACGAAAGACGACCGTCAAATGACTTGACGCTCATCTGCTCACTCATACGTAAGTTATTTGTTGGTGCCCATGCGTCGATTATTTCGCGCTTCGCATTGCTATCGTCAGTGTAGACAGGCCGAGGCGCACGCAGCAAGGTTATCGAGACCCCGTGACAATACCGACATTGATATAGCTCATGTGGATGCGGGCGAAGACGGACTGAGCAACGCCCAATGCAAGGTGATCTTTGGCGCGGATTTGGATGATGTTCTCAGAACTCGTCGGTATCACCAGGCAACCTTCGGCCCCAATTACCTGCGACTCGTTAATATCCCGGCTCCGCTGTAAAATCGGGAGCACCACCGGAATCCGACGAGACAGTATGGATTTGCTTCGGTGGCTTTCATCTGTAGAAATGCGGATTGTGCACAATGGTTGCAGCGTCAGAATGGAGGGCGATCAACCTGAGCGAACAATGGATGTCGAGCTTTGCCCGAAGTGTCGAAGTTGGCGCGTGACGGAAACGACGCTCGAGGAACTTACGCGCTACATTTGCCAGGAGTGCACCTTCACGTGGTCGGTGTCGGCAGCCGACGGATTTGAGCCAAGGCCAGCAGTTCCCGGAACCGGAAATACTAACGAGGACAGCCACTAAAATAGAGAACGTTCATCAATGGTCGACTAGGCGCTGTGGATCTTGAGCGTTGCCACTTTCTTCCAATGGAGTGTTGGCTATGAAATGTACCCCACACGATCTCATTCACGATTAGTCTCGGGCTTCTTCTTCTCCTTTCACGCAACCCGGCGCCCCTTAGAACGCATCACCCCAGTTTTTGCGGTTGCTTATTGGCTGATACCTCATAGTTTCAGATTCGGTTCGAGCCAACACTGGATAGACATGGAATCGGCAATTTTATTCGTGGATGATGACCCGACGGATGTGTCGATCATGACGCATGCATTCGACGCCGCGCAGTTCAGGGCGCCCTTGCGAACGGTGAACGGTGGAGAAGAAGCCATTGCCTACCTCAAGGGAAAGGGCCATTTTGCCGATCGGGTGAAATACCCGCTCCCGTCGTTAGTGCTTCTCGATTTAAAAACGCGCGATCCTGACGGCTTTGACGTTCTCCGGTGGATTAGAAACCAATCCAGTCTAAAACGACTTCGCGTCATTATCTTGAGCGTATCAGCGCTTTCTTCCGACGTAGAAAGAGCTTTCGATGAAGGCGTCACTTCCTTTCTGGTAAAACCCGATTCGTTGGCCGGCATGATCGACATGCTCTGCTGCCTCCGTGATTGGGTGGAGTATAATCGTTTCCCTGCTATCCAAGACGAAAAAGAGTCTTTCCAAGGCGCCCTGATTTCGACCGCAGAGATTCCGCGGTAATGGTCGGCCTGTTGCCAGTTCGTCCGCGTGCGCTCGTTGTTAGAAAGTTGGTAAAACAGTCATACGAACCCTGATGAAAGAAATGGATGATTGAAAACTGGCAGTTAAGCTGGCCACCGATGAGATCTGAAAGGACGAGTTTGAAATCCCGTAGCTTCGAGCGTGGATGCAAGCTTGGGCTGGTAGGGACTGTTCGCTGGGTCGTGCAACGCCAGCGGGAGCACCGGGCTGGTTTGACCCTGGCCGTCGGCCATGAGAATATTTCCAGTCATTCGATGAAACATCCTGGCGGCCTGCGAACGGGCGTAAGTTGGAATCGACAGCTTTTTATACTCTAAGGGGCGATTTTCCTGCCGTGGATTATACCGCGCCACTCCCCGGTAGGCCTGCCTCGTTCTTCGATGAATTCCTTGAAACGCTTCAAGTCTCCGGCCACTCGTGCGGACACGATGCCCAACGCAGCCCCAAGATTTTCAGCGACGCCCTCCGGGTCGTAGTGAAGCTGCAGGAAAACCTCCGTCCGCCTAGGACCGCGCGACGCAAAAACAACTCGACCTGAGTTCTTTGTTCCGCCGATGCTGCGCCAGGCGATACATCGGGGATTTGCTGAAAAATCTCCGCGTCCCACTCCTCGGCCTTTCCCCCAATTTCAGCCTTCCAGTGTAGGCGCTTGGCTCCCAGTTGGTGAACTTCTTTGACGCCTTTCATGAATCGAGGGAACATTTCGAACTGGGTCCATTGATTGTAGGCTGTCCTCACCGGTACATGCACAATGATAGATTTTTTCAACAGTTTTCATGCGTTCGCGGTCCACTTCGAGTGCAATCCTTTTCAGCAAAATCGTATTGGGAAAAAGGTTGAAGCATTACCCTCGCCAGGATTCTCACGGCGTTCGTTCAAGCGGATTGGTTTCACCCGCCCGAGGCAACTAACTCTAGAAGTGAGGAACTAGTTCGCGGCGCTCGGAATGTAAAACGCGATAACTTCCGCTGACGGAGGCTTTAGGCGCGTGACGCAACGAATGGTCGACTGCTTTAAGGATGCATAATGCAAGCGCAAGACCGACCGGCCGGGCGTTCTGCAAGTTACGGGCGACCCGCGTACTTTTTGGAATAGTCCGTAATCCCGCGCAATGGCGGTTAAGTCCATCCCAACATTGCCGCATCTGGAATGGCACGCAGTGGGCTTGGGATTGGATTGGCCTCCAGCCTTGATCACAGCAAATGCGCAGCCGTTATGCGACCGACAATTACCAGCCACCGTGCGGTCAATCCGATTGGGAAACTGGCCAGTAGTTTTCAAAGCGGCTGCGCTCTTGAGGTTCGCATGGGACGCCGCATTTCGTTTCACCGTATCGTGTTCCCACGGCGCTTGTAACTCCTTGATGGGAATCTCGCGTTGAAACGATTAAAAAGTCGTCTGCGATTGCTGAAGCGCATTCTTGAAACGATTAAACGAAGGACAAAATGAAAAACAAAAAAATCCTGAAAATTAAGGAGATTGAAACCCAGCATCCGGAAGTCGTTGGTCCCGACGCTGGACTCATGGAAGCAGCTCAAAAGATGAGGCGACTCAATGTTGGGATGCTGCCGGTATGCGAGAAAGACCTTCTGATTGGGTTGCTGACGGATCGCGACATCACCGTGCGCGCCACCGCCGAAGGACGCGATCCTCGGCAGACCAAAGTGCGTGATATCATGTCATCGGAGCCGGTGTGGTGTTACGAAGATCAGAACGTTACTGTTTGCGTGGAGTTAATGGAACAGAACCAAATCCGCCGCCTGCCCGTGCTGGATCGCACTCAGCATCTGGTGGGCATTGTCTCATTGGGCGACCTGGCCATCCGCAGTCGTAACGAGAGGCTTGCAGGGGAAGTGTTGAACCGCGTCTCGGCGCAGCCGCCGCTCGCCATGGCGCCCTGAAAGAGCCAATGCCCTCTTTGACTCGCCGACTGCGTTTGGACAGCAGCCTGGCGGGGGTGGTTCGGCGGGAGCAGACGCGCCATGTTGAGTCCGGCCTATGAAGAATCCGACTACTACGCCGTCTTTTTTCAAGACCCTGCAGCAATCGCTTGGAAAGCTGCCGGCCAAAGCGACCGCCGCAACATCCGTCCTGAAAGAGAGGAAACATGTTTACGAAACCGACCCAAATTGAAAGATTTCGCAACCTTTTAACGGACTTCGATACCGCGATCCTGATCACTCACAGCCAGGAAAATCATTCGCGTGCGCGCCCGATGCTCATTGCCCGAGTCGATGACAACTGCGACCTGTGGTTTCTCACGGACAATGACTCCGCTAATGTGCATGAAATCGAGGCGGACACCCATGTTCGGGTGGTCTGCCAAAACGGCCGGGCGAGTTGCGTTTCCATCACTGGCCGCGCTGAGCCGAGCCGGGACCGAGTCAGGATTCGCCAGCTTTGGAGGTTGGCGTATCAAGTGTGGTTTCCTCGAGGCGCGGACGACCCCAACATTGTACTGATCCATGTCATCGGGGAACTCGGCGAATACTGGGACCATACCGGCATTAACCGGATCACTTATGCGTACCAGCCCATCAAGGTCGTGGCCACCCGAGCAACTCCCGAGATCAAGGAAGGCGATCAACAAGGGCACCTGGAGCTGGCGCACGGACGATTAGCCGTGCCTAACTCGGCTGATGGCAGGGCATGAAAGACTGCATCATCGTCACCGGGAGCAGCGGACTGATCGGTAGCGCGTTTATCGACCGTATTGGCGAGCGGTTCGTTGAATTCGGCTTCGACCGCGAAGGGCCGCCGCATCCGCCCCCGAAGACCGAGTACGTCATCGATTGCGATCTTGGCTCAGACCAGAGCGTGCTGCATGCGCTGAACGAAGCGCGCCGCCTGGGCGGTGCGCGCATCGCCTCGGTGATCCATCTGGCCGCGTATTACGATTTTTCGGGCGCGCCTAGTCCGAAGTATAACGAGATCACCGTGCGCGGTACGGAGCGCTTGCTCCGCGGGTTGCGCGATTTCGCGGTCGAGCAGTTCGTTTTTTCCAGCACCATTCTCGTCCACGCGCCTTGTGAGACAGGCGAGCGGATCAACGAAGACTGGCCCTTGGAGCCAAAATGGGATTATCCAAAGTCCAAGGTCGCGACGGAGCAACTCATCCGGGCTCAGCACGGGAACATACCCATCGTCTTGCTGCGCATCGCTGGCGTTTATGATGACCGCTGCCACTCCATTCCCCTGGCTCATCAGATCCAACGCATTTACGAGCGGAAGTTGATCAGCCGTGTTTTTCCCGGCGACGCTTCCCACGGTCAATCGTTCCTGCATCTCGAAGACTTGTTGGATGCTCTGGTCAACATAATCGAGCGGCGCCGGCGACTGCCACCCGAGCTGATTCTGTTGTTGGGCGAGGACCAGACGCTCAGTTACGAAGAGTTGCAACGAGAGTTTGGCCGCCTGATTCACGGCGAAGAATGGAAAACCAAACAAATTCCCAAGGGGCTCGCGAAGATGGGCGCATGGCTGCAGGATAAACTGCCTTTGGGCGAGGAACCGTTCATCAAACCGTGGATGATCGAGCTGTCCGATGATCACTTCGCCCTCGACATCACGCGCGCCCGGCAGATGCTGGGTTGGGAACCCCAGCGTTCACTTCGCGCCACGCTGACGGCGATGGTCGGTGCGCTCAAAGCGGACCCGGCCGGCTGGTACAAGGAAAATCATCTCGTCGAGCCTTCCGACCGGCAGCAAGAAACTCATGCGGACGCGAAGAACGGTTTAACCCTGGAATCAAAACCGACAGGCGCGCGTGCGCAGCGGCTCGACGAGAAATCTTCGCCGGAATTCGCGCCCGCCGCGACAGGCGCATCGTTACGCGCCCCCTGGGCGCCATTCGTCAACATGATTTTGGGCGCATGGCTGGTGAGCGCTCCGTTCAGCTACGGCTACGCGAGTCAGCCAATGGCCTGGAGCGATTGGGCCGCTGGCGCCCTGGTCGTTCTATTCGCGGTTTTGTCGCTCAAGCCACGCCACGCCTGGGCCCAATGGGCCAACGCGTTCGTCGGCGTGTGGTTGCTGTTTGCGCCCTTGGTGTTCTGGGCGCCGTTAGCGGCCGCATATGACACGAACACGCTCATCGGCTCGTTGGTGATTGTCTTTTCCGTGGTGCTTCCACGCCTCCAGGTTGAACCCGATTCGCCAGGCGCGGAGATTCCGCCGGGCTGGAATTACAATCCTTCAGCTTGGCCGCAACGTGCGCCCGTCATTGCCATGGCGTTGCTCGGTTTCTTCATCGCGCGCTATCTGGCGGCCTTTCAACTGGGTTACATTCCGAAGGTCTGGGATCCGTTCTTTCCTGACGGCACGCGCCGTGTTCTTGAATCCGAGGTTTCGCGGGCTTTTCCCATTTCGGATGCCGGGTTGGGGGCAATCTCCTACATGATCGAAGCATTGACCGGATTCATCGGCGGCACGCGCCGGTGGCGGACGATGCCTTGGACGGTGATCTTTTTCGGCATCCTGGTGGTGCCGCTCGGCATGGTCAGTATTGTGCTGATCATTCTGCAACCGCTGGTCGTTGGCGCGTGGTGCACGCTCTGCCTGGTGACAGCCCTGGCCATGTTAATCATGATTTCGCCGGCGGCGGATGAAGTCGTCGCCACCATTCAATTCCTCCGGCAAAGCCGGCGCGCCGGCCAGCCGTTCTGGAGGACGTTTTGGAAAGGCGGGACCCTCGACTCCAAAACAACGGTTCCGGTCGGTTTGCCGGCTCACTCTGCCAATTGGGCAACTGTCCTCGGTTTGAGTCATCCCACGTGGACCTTGGTGGGTAGCACGGCGTTGGGCATCTGGCTGATGTTCGCGCCCTCGGTCTTTGGCACCAACGGCTTGGCCGCGCATAATGACCACTTGATCGGCCCGCTCGTGGCAACCTTCGCCGTCATTGCGCTGGGCGAGATTGGCCGTGCCGTCCGCTGGCTCAACGTTTTTCTCGGCGGCTGGCTCATTGTCGCTCCATGGATTCTGAGCGGAGGAGTCGCCGCCAGCCGGTGGAATGATGTCGTGGTCGGCGCCGCTTTGCTCGTCTTGAGCATTCCTCGCGGCCAGATTCGGGAACAATACGGCACCTTCAATCGAGCCATCGTCTAACGCACCAGCGCGATTATGAATATCTATTGGGCGGGATTGCTGGCCGGGTTCCTGGCGACGTTGCCCATGACTGTCTTCATGATGCTGTTGTTTCGACGACTGCCCCGAAAGGAACAGTATCCGTTGCCGCCGCGCCAAATCGCGATGGAGCTGGCTGAGAAAGCGGGAGTGAACCCACGCCTGGAAGAAAACAAACGGACCAGCCTAACTCTGCTCGGACACTTTGCTTATGGAACAGTAATGGGGGCGCTCTACTCCTTGTTGGTCGGTAAAGTGCCAGGGCCACCACTGCTGAAAGGAATGGCTTTCGGCCTTGTCGTTTGGGCGGAGAGTTACCTTGTGCTGTTGCCTGCCCTGGGCATTTTGCGCTCCGCCACACACCATCCTTTGCGGCGCAACGCTTTGATGATTTCCGCGCACGTTGTCTGGGGCGCGGTTCTGGGCTCGGCCGTGCAATTGTTAACCAAACCAACAGATCACTCCTGGAATTGACTCATGAATCATGCTTTCGTACTACCGTGGAATCGAGGAAAGGGTCATCACCCCATTGGCAAAACGTTCTCGCTTGCGTTTTGGTTTAGCAACGGTCGGGTCAGGCTCTATTACCGCGCAACCAGAAAGAAGTCATGAAAGAGATCAAATCAAGCGCTCATGTCCACTGGGCCGGCGACCTTCCCAACGGGCGCGGCCAGACCACCACTGAAAGCAAGTCCCTGAACGGCGCACTTTATTCTGTTGCGTCCCGCTTTGAACATGGGGAACGCACCAACCCGGAGGAGTTGATCGCAGCCGCGCATGCGTCGTGTTTCACGATGATGCTGGCAAAACTGATCGGCGACCAGAAAATCTCGCTGGAGGAACTCAGCACCGATGCGACCGTCGTGATGCGGCAACAGGACGGGCAGGCGAAGATTACACAAATCCACCTGAAAACCCGCGGCAAGGCCGTCGGCATGGAAGCGGGAGCGTTCCGCAAAACGGCCGAGCAGGCCAAGGAAACCTGTCCGGTTTCGACGCTGCTGAAACCGGGCCTGGAACAGATTACGTTGGAAACCGAGTTTGATTAGCCTCGGCTCGGCCATGGCCGGGCCATAACCCGGATCCAGAGGACAAAACTATGCCAGAAAAAGAAACACTCGAACGGGCGCGCGAAGACAAACGGCAAGGAAAAGCTCCTTCCACCCAGGCCGGGGAATTCGTCCGCGAAGAAATACACCACATCCGCGAGGGCAAACACGGTGCACGCTCGACGAAACAAGCCATTGCTATCGGGCTGTCCAAGGCCCGTCGGGCCGGAGTGAAACTCCCGCCACCAGCGGCCGGGAAAACCTCTGCGCGGACTCGACGGCAGGCTGCACGCGATACGGCTAAAGGGCGCAGTCATGCCGGAACACACCCTTCGGTTAGGCGCTCCCGGGCGGTATCGAGCGCCCTGCGTCACGAGGGCCATCGCGCCGCATCCCACAGCTCTCTCTCGCATCAGGCTAGAGCCAGTGCGCACCGGAGAACGCCAGCGCAACGCTCTGCAGCGGCGCGAAAAGCCGCACACACACGCGAGCAAAATCGTGAACTATGATGACTTTGTTGGAGAAACTCAAAATCGATCCCGCCTCAAATAGAGAGACCGTCACGCAATTCAAACGGATCGCGCGAGGCAAGCCGGGTTGGCGGTGAGCGCGTCATGAACAAGCAAACGAATTGGCCGCCGGGCAACGTGTCTTCACCAAGCAGCGTGCGCATCGCAGTTGGCCCGGTGACGTTGGAAGGACAATGGCATACGCCAACCGGAGCCACGGGCATCGTCCTCTTTGCACAAGGCAGCGGGAGCAGCCGGCATAGCCTACGGAATCAGGCGGTCGCACGCGTCTTGCAGAAGTCCCGAACCGGTACGCTCCTGTTCGACCTGCTTACGCGTGCCGAGAAGACGGTGGATGCACGGACTGGCCATCTGCGCTTTGACATTGGTCTGCTCGCGCAACGTCTGGCCGAAGTCACACGATGGGTGACGCTGCAGACGGAGGGACGACCCGATCTCGCGAGTGGCAGCTTGGCGCAGGTGCAAGCGCCCACGTTGCTTATCGTCGGCCAGCAGGATGAGGTCGTACTGGATATAAACGAAAAAGCTCTTGAGAGACTGAACTGCGAAAAGGACCTTGCTGTGGTCCCGCGCGCCACGCACTTGTTCGAAGAACCGGGCGCGCTGGAGATTGTCGCCTCTCTGGCCGCCATGTGGTTCCAGTGGCATTTGAAACCGAGGTAACACGCTCCAAAGAAACCAAGAGAGAAAGGAATTCCATGGTTATGCGATTTCGAAACCGAACCGACGCCGGCCAGCAACTGGCAAAACGGCTCATGGCCTACGCCAATCGCTCCGACGTGCTGGTGCTTGCTTTGCCTCGGGGTGGCGTGCCGGTAGCCTTTGAGGTCGCACAGGCGCTCAACGCGGCGCTTGACGTATTCATTGTGCGTAAACTCGGAGTGCCAGGACACGAGGAGCTGGCGATGGGTGCGATCGCTAGCGGCGGCATGCGCGTGCTCAATGGAGAAGTGGTCGAGGGACTCCAAATGCCGGACGACGTCATTGAGGCTGTCGCTGCGCAGGAGCTGCTTGAATTGGAGCGTCGCGAGCGAACCTATCGGGCTAACCGTCCCATTCAGGACGTCCAAGGGCGCACCGTGATTCTGGTGGACGACGGAATCGCGACCGGTTCGACAATGCGAACTGCCATTGAGGCGCTCCGTCAGTTGGAGGCGGCTCACGTCGTCGTTGCGACGCCCACTGCGGCCCTGTCCACCGTGCGCGGGATGCGGCCGGATGTGGACGAGTTTATCGCCGTGATGACGCCCGCCGACTTCGTCGGTGTCGGACAGTGGTATGAGGACTTTTCGCAGACCAGCGACGAGGAAGTGCATGAATTGCTGGAGCGGGCAAGCCGGCTTTCCACCGTGTCCTCAACATGAACGCCCTGCCAAATCTTGTTCGCGCCGGGGTCGAGCCGTTGACGGGAATGCTCCATGACTATGATTCATTGATCCGACGGGTCGGCAATGCCCATTTCGTCCTTCTGGGTGAAGCGACGCACGGCACGCATGAATTCTACCGCGAACGCGCGCAAATAACCAAGCGTCTCATCCGCGAAAAAGGTTTTTGTGCTGTCGCCGTCGAAGCGGACTGGCCGGATGCCTATGGGGTGAATCGTTTCGTGCATGCCGCTGTTAAGGAGGTTGACACCGTGGATGCGCTCGCGGGCTTCAAGCGCTTTCCGCAGTGGATGTGGCGCAACGCTGACATGCTCGATTTCATCGGTTGGTTGCGCGAACACAATGACGAGCAAAAGAAAGGCGACCGCAAGGTCGGTTTTTACGGCCTGGATCTCTACAGCCTGCACGCCTCGATAGACGCCGTGCTCGCCTACCTCGCCAAGGTGGATCCTGGATCGGCCAAGCGCGCGCGTAAGCGTTACGCGTGCTTCGACCATTTCGGCAAGGACATGCAAAGCTACGGACTGGCCACCGGCTTGGGCATGTCTGCGACGTGCGAGCAGGCAGTTGTCAACGAACTCGTCGAACTCCGCCTGCGCGAAGCCGAATACTTAGAGCGCGACGGGCAGATCGCGGCGGACGAATTCTTTTGCGCCGAACAGAATGCTTTCGTCATCAAGAATGCCGAGCAGTATTACCGTACCATGTTCCGCGGCGAAGTTTCATCGTGGAACTTGCGCGACCGGCACATGATGGAGACACTCATGGCCCTGGCGGCGCACTTGGAACAATTCCACAAACCAGCGAAGATTGTTGTTTGGGCGCACAACTCCCATCTGGGCAATGCGAGGGCCACGCAGATGAGCGAACGGGGAGAGTTTAATCTGGGCCAGCTTGCGCGCGAACGCTTCGGACATCAGGCCGTGTTGATTGGATTCACGACGCATACCGGCACCGTGACAGCAGCATCGGAATGGGACTCGCCTGCAGAGCGCAAGCAGGTTCGCCCGGCGGTGCCGGAGAGCTATGAGATGTTGTTCCACCACGTTGGATATCCGCGCTTCTGGCTGGACTTCGAGAAGAACCCGGAAGCGTCTATCGAACTCCGCGGCTCGCGACTGGAACGGGCCATTGGCGTCATCTATCGCCCGGAGACGGAACTGGTGAGCCACTATTTTAGCGCGCGGCTGCCTGACCAGTTCAATGCCGTGCTGCACTTCGACTACACTCGAGCCGTCGAGCCCTTGGAACGCACTGCGGAATGGGAAGCCGGTGAAGTGGGGGAAACGTTTCCAACCGGACTGTAATGGAGCTAGGCGGGATCGTGAAGCCGCCCAGGGGAGTTCCTCCGGGCAAGACATTGCTCAGGGTTTTTTCTCCGGCTCCGCGATGACGCCAAGGCCTTGGGCGTGCGTGTGAAAGACCTGGTCCGCGAGTTGTAGGTCCTCGTCCTGAACTTGATAGTTGGTTTTGTCAGCAGCGGGGGGGACAAGAATTTCGCGAATGTGACACAGAACGAATGATTTCGTTTCATTCTTTGTTAGGTCAGCGCTGGCCTGTCATTTGGATCTGGGTACGTTCTTGAGAATGTAATTGCGCGATAGATGAGGTTGATCCAGATCAAAAACCTATTGGTTCACTAACGCTAATAATCTTGCTCTCCCTTGACGACCCAAAGGGGAGAACATGGGAAAAGAGGACGAAAGGAGCATATGCCTCTGCCGGAATTTAACTCGACTGACTCTCAGCACGTTCATAAGCTTTTCCGGATCTGGCATTGGCAAGACTCGAGCCCTACTATTGGTTCCTGCGCGGTGTCTCTGATTCGGCGGGTTCCTCAATCATTGGGACATCACACAAAAAGCAGTTGGCCGAACCAACCTTCGTACTTCCATGACGACGTGCCGATGAAAACACCTTTGGCGGCGAGTTCCGCCGCACGCTGCTTTATTGCTTCGGGATCAAAGGGCATTGCTCGCGCAGGGTAACGATTCGTGAACTCGTAGGCGAGCGCACCGAACTGGAATCCGCCGTGACCAACGCGCTTTCCGCTCCGCTTCACGGGCTGCCGGTCGGCCCTGTCCCCCTCTCGACCACGCCCGTTCCGCTACGCTCCAAGCGCGCTCGTCACGAGCGACATTCGTTCGAGTGGCCGCAAAAGCGGCGGCTTCCGTCTGCGGCTCGGCGCGCGGCGTTGCGCTTCGGCTTCGTTGCCCTATGCGGTGCTCTCCGCCTGCGCTCCACTCCCGCTTCCCGACCGCCGACCGAAGCAACACCGAGACTATCTTCCAAACTGGACCGTGGCCCATTTTGGCCATTGTGTTGCGCTCGAACCAGAGTTTCGTATGCTTGAGCTTGTGAAGACCGCTGAAATCGAGCAAATCGCTCCAATTTCGCGGCGGTCTGATGTGATGGCATCTTTTCTGCCCTTGGTCGTCGCGTGCGTCTTTGTCCGTGGTTCGTAAGCGTTTTTGTGGCTGCACTTTTTCAGGTGCAGGCTGCGCCGACCACGCTTGCCGAATTTCCCTTCCAGTTCAGAGAAGGCTTGATCTGGGTCGAGGTCATCGTCCCTCAGTCGGAAAAGCCGCTCAATTTCCTTCTGGATACAGGCGCGGGTTGCAGCGTCATCAATCTTACCACGGCGAAGCGGATCGGGTTGAAGCTCGGCCGGGAAGTGACTGTCCACAGTGTTCGGTCAATGTTGCCCGGCTACTGGCAAGAGCGCCTGTCCGCGAAAGCCGGTGATGTCGAACTGCCGCGCGAATACCTTGCCGTTGACTTGGAGAAACTGAGCAGTTCTTGCGAGCGACCAGTGGATGGACTAATCGGTGCGGATTTCTTCCGAGGCCGTACGGTCCAGATTGATTTCGATGCAGCGAGGGTTCGCGTGCTGAAACTCACGAAGGCCGCAAAAGACGCCCAAGCACTGCCATTGGACGTGCGAACGTGCGGAATGCGCGTGCCCATCAGCGTGAACGGCCACAAGCGCCAATGGGTGCGATTGGACACCGGCTGCGCGACGCCGCTGCAATGGGTGACTTCGGACGTTCGACCCGAACAGTGCATAGGGCGTCGAATGGCGATCGGATTGACCGAAGTTTCAATTCCTCAGACCGAAACAGCGGTGGTTCTCGGCGACCGTTCGTTTGAAAAAGTCGCGACCGGCCTGCATGACGAAGCCATTTTTCCCGGTGAGGCCGGCTTGCTTGGCAATGGACTGCTTTCCCGTTTTTCGATCATTACTGTTGACGCGAAGGCGGGGCGGTTGATTCTCGGAACACGGCGCTCGGCACAGTAGTTTCCGCTTCTGGCACTTGCGTTGGCTTTTCCGCGTCGTCATTTCCCGCGCCGACGACGCTACTGGGTCTTCATCCTTCCTCACAAAAACTTCTGAGGGATTCTTTCAGGAGCGGCGTATTGAGAGACGTGATAAACAGCGGCGAATGGCCGCAACAACAAAGAAAGGTAAAAGATTATGAAACGGTCTCTCTTATTCGCGGTCGCGGTTGCCGGAGTTCTCGTATTCACGGGCAACATTTTCGCTGGCGACGCAGTCATGTCGCCGAGGGCAAAAGAACAGGCAGACTCGTTGAGAAAAGTTCCGGGAACGACCACCGACATGGTGGATCGCTCGGTCAAACCGGGTTCGCCGAGAGCGATTGCCCAGGCTGAATCGCTGCGCAAAGTGCCCAGCACTGGCCCAAGCATTGATCTCGCGCACGGTCCGCGGCCTACGCTTTCGCCCAAAGACCCGCGCTACGACCGGGAAGTGCGGCGTCTGCAGGAAGTCCAGATCGCGCCACTGAAGTGAGCTCGCGACGGCCAGCAAAAGCAGGCAAACTCTGATGGGCGACGGTTGATTTCCGCCGCCCATTGCTGACGTAACATGAAACAGAACGAACCGAACAATCCCGACGAAGCACTCCGCGGAGTGCTCAAGGAGTGGCGCACCGATGCTCCGCTCCCGCTGCGCTTTCAGGAAGCCGTGTGGCGGCGCATTGAAGATGCCCGGCGAGCACGACCCGCAGCGCCCTCAGCTTGGGCTGTCATCGCTCATTGGGTCGGGACGATGTTGCCTCGACCCGCGCTGGCAGCCTCCTACGTTGCCATTCTGCTCGCCATCGGCGTGACGGCCGGATGGGCGCAAGCCCGGGAGCAAAACTCGCGTGTGAAGAGTGAACTCGGCGAACGGTACGTTCGCGTGTTGAATCCGTACCAAACGCCCCGGCAGCAATGAAGAAAGGCATCATCATTCTGATTCTCGGTTTGGTCGCGGCAGCAGCGGCTTACGGCTGCGTCTATTTCGTTTGCATGTCCTCGGCGCGCAGCTTGCAGCAAAGTGATAATCCCGAGCTGGCGTGGTTGAAAGAGGAGTTCAATTTGAACGACGCTGAATTCAAGCGCGTCTCCGAACTTCACGCCGCCTACCTTCCTCAGTGTCGCGACATGTGCCGCGAAATTGATGCGAACAACGTGAAGCTCCAAACGCTTCTTTCCGGCGCAACGAACATGACATCGGAGATCGCTGCTTCCTTGGCGGAGAGCGCTCGGTTGCGGTCGGGATGTCAGACCATGATGCTTCGCCACTTTTTCCAAGTCAGCCAGGCGATGCCGCCGGAGCAGGGCCGACGCTACCTTTCTTGGGTCAAAGAGAAAGCGTTCCTACCGGACTACGGAATGCCGAAGGAGAAATGAACGCGTCGAATTTGTCTCCAAGAGAATTCTCTGAGGGATTTGCCATACAACGGCGTAAAAGGTTTGTTGGCTAACAAGGCAAAGAAATGAATATAACAAAATGGACCGCAGCCGCATTGATGACTATGGCAATCGTTTCAATGGCTATTGTCGCGACCGGCTGCAAGAAGTCTGACCATCAAAACAGTGGCGAACAGGCGCATCAATACACCTGTCCGCATCATCCTGAAGTGGTTCAGGACAAACCGGGCACTTGCCCCAAGTGCAACATGAAGCTCGTCGAGAAGAAATGAACATTCCTGCCAACAGAGGACGGGCAAAAAAACTTTGAGGGATTTGTCGTTACACGGCGTATGATTCGTATGATTGTTCGTTCGGAAGCAATACTTGTGCGACCCGTGCCAAAACTCGTAAGCTCGTAGAAATGGGACTGCGCCAGACAACCTTGAGTCCGCTGCTCCGCTCGGTCGGGGCACTCGCGCTAGTTGTCTATGTCGTAGCGCAAGCGCTCTGCTTCCTCCATTGCAACTTTGGGGGCGGGCACGGCGATCCGGGAGCAACCTCCTGCCATAGCGCGGGGGCAGCGCAGGCGTGTCACGACGAAGGCGATTCCTCGTCTGCTCCTATCCCGACAAAGACGGCCACCTGCTCCACGCTGATGAACTCCTTGATCAGCGGCGATGCCCCAACTTTGGTCGTTCCACACTTTTCAGTTCTTTATTTTCTCACCCCATGCGCGCTTGCATTGGAAGCAGCCGCGCCCGAAGCGGAAGCCATTTTCTCGCGCCAAGCGAATCACTCCAATTGGGTCTTCACGCCCGAGGTGTCTCTCGGCCCGGCGTTCCGTAGTTTAGCTCCTCCTACCTTCGCCTAGGTTGATTCGGTGCGTGCTTCGGCACGGCTGAACTCAACTTCCCTCGATGTTCCGTAATATTCGGCTAAGGAAGCCGTCTGCCCATGTGACCGTAACTTTTGAAACACGACTGATGAAAATTTTGACCGCAATAGCGCCTGCCACTTCGCGACGATGGCATTGGCTTGCAAGCTGTGCGCTTGCCCTCGCCAGCACTCTGGCTTCGGCTCAGCAAGCGCGCGTGCTCGACGCGAACTACCTAGACGCGCTGCGTCAGGAAGTGCGAACAAATCACCCAACCGTTGCCGCGGCGCAAGCGCGCGTGCAGGCAGCAGAAGCGGGAATTCGCGCGGTCCGGCTTTGGGAAGACCCGATGGCTGGTTTCGGCGTGATGGCCGCCGAGAAAGAGATGCGACGCGATGACGGCGATCTCATGTTCGGCGCGGAGCAAGTCCTCCCTCGGCGCAAGCTTTACGAAGCGCGCCGAAGCAGAGCAGGCGCGGAACGGTCCATCTTAGAGGCGGAAACCAAATCGGCCGTTGTAACTCTGGAAACGATGGTCGCGCAGGCCGCCATTGAACTCGCTCTTGTGGATGAAATGCTCACCATCGAAACCAATCAATTGACGTGGCTGGAAAGCATGACGGCCAATGCCCGCGAAAGGCTCAAAGACCCGACGGCCAATGCTTCCGAACCGCTGCGCATCGAGAGCGAACTGGCGCAACAGCAGCAGAAAATTGATTCAACGGCCCGTCAGCGTCTCCGGGTGATGCGACAACTCAATATCTTGCTCGGCCGTTCGACGGACGAATCACGGCCGATGCTGCGATTGCCGGAATCCGCCGCTCTTACGCCCGCGCTGTCTGAGGAAATGAGCCAGTTGTTTCAGGCCAATCCGATGCTCCAGGCGTTGCTCAGCACGGCGAACGCCGCCAAGTTGGACATTGAAGTAGCACGACGTGAGCGCAGCCCCATTTTCTCGGTTGGTGTGGATTCGAGCGTGTATTCCGGCGGCGATTTCCGCCAGGCCACAATAGGCGCGAAGGTCACATTGCCGTTCTTCAACAATTCGGTCTATCGCGCTAATACTGAGCGCGCCCGGCAGCAGCAAGTCGCGGCCGAACGCGAAGTCGAAGCGCTGGAACGGAGGCTGCGCAGTGAAGCCGTGGTCGCTCATACTGAGGCGGAAAATTCGGCCCGCCAGGCCGCCACATTCTCGAAGGAAGTCCTTTCCCGTGCCGAAAAGGCTGCTGAATCCACGCAGATCGCCTGGGTCAGCTCGAAGGCGAGCATTCTCGAAGTGCTCGAAGCGCGGCGTGCGTTACTCAATGCGCGGCTCGAAGAACGCCGATTTGTTGCCGCCCACCGCGCGGCTCTCGAAACACTCCGTTCCATCGTTCCTCCGCAAACCAAACCTTGACGATTTCAATATGAAGACACTCCCAGCCATATTGCTCGCGCTCGCCATCGCGATTCCCGCGACCTGGTTTGTAACGCGCAAACTCCATCGGACGGATGCCGCCACGGCTGCCAAGCCCCGAGCCAAGGGCGAGCGCAAAATCCTCTACTACCAAAGCGCGATGCACCCGTGGATTAAGTCGGACAAACCGGGCCGTTGCACCATCTGCGGAATGGAACTCACGCCTGTGTACGAAGGCGATCCGGGATTCGACGCGGCGGGCGGTGATGTCGTGCCGCTGACGCAAACGATGATTCAGGTGATGAACGTTCAGACCGCCGAAGTCCAAGTGCGTCCGCTGAAAAAGACGCTGACGGTTGCCGGGATGATTGATGACAACGCGACGCGCCATCGCGTGCTCTCGGCTTATGTTCCCGGCCGCGTTCAAAAGCTTTATGTGAATTACCTCGGTGCGGAAGTGAAGGAGGGCCAGCCGCTCGCGGAATTTTACAGCCCCGCGTTGCTTCAGGCCGAACGCGAGTATCGGACGTTGACAGGCGAGTTGCGCGCCGCCACTTCGCTGCGCTTGATTCAGATGGGATTGACCGCGCAGCAAATCGAGGGGCTGACAAACAAGCCCGGAGACAAACTGACTTCCCAAATCCTCGCCCCGATCGGCGGAACAGTTGTGGCGCAAAACGTGTATGAAGGTCAATACGTGCAGGAAGGCGAGAGGCTTTTTGAGATCGCCGACTTCTCGACGATGTGGTTTCAGTTCCGCGCCTACGAGCAAGACCTGCCGTGGATCAAGCCCGGCTTGGAAGTGGACATCACCACGCCCTCGCATCCCGGAAAGACCATTACTGGCAGCATTACTTTCATCGACCCGAACTTTGACGACGTGACTCGCTCTACGAAGGTGCGGGTAGAGTTGGAAAACCCGCTGATCGAAGGCCGTCGTCTTTTGCTGCATCGGCTGTATGCAGACGGCCTCGTCCATCTGGAAGCGCCTGAAGTCCTCACCGTGCCGCGCACCGCCGTAATCGAAACTGGTCCGGAAGCGGTCGCGTACGTGGAACAGGAGGGCGGAGCTTATGCGCGACGAGTCCTCAAGCTTGGCCGTCGTGGAGATTCTGTGATTGAAGTCGCCGCTGGCCTCTCTGCGGGAGAGAAGGTCGTGGTGAACGGCAATCTGCTCATTGATGGGCAAGCGGAAATGAATCGCGCGTTCGCCGAGCCAGCGGCTACGACGAACATACCCGCCACATCGTTGCCCGCGCTAACAGAGGAACAACGAAAGGTCGTTCACGAATTTCTCGCACTCGTGGATGCGATGGCGTCAGCACTTTCTGCCGACAATCTCAACGAGTTCAACGCCCAAGCCCCAAAGGCAGCCGCTCTCACATCGAGTTTATTGCCCGCCTTTGACGAGAAGAGTCCGTGGCACTCAATCATCCATCCGCTCACGATGGTTGGACAACCAACCAAAGCCGCGGACTTAAAGGACGCGCGAAAACAATTTCATCCGTTCAGCACTGGCGCTGTCGCGCTGGCCCAAATGTTGAGGCGCAGCGATTCCCACTTTGCTTCGCTAAAGGTTTTTCGCTGTCCGATGACGAAGAACGCCTTCGATGGCGCTCCCAAGTCTGCGGAATGGGTTCAGTTGCAGTCGCCCATTCGTAATCCCTACTTCGGCGTGGAAATGCTCGACTGCGGGACGGAAGTAAAACCTTAAACCATTGGGAGAACTATGATTCAGCGCATCATCGAATGGAGTTTGCGGAATCGGTTTCTCGTCTTCTGCGGCGCACTCGTCATCATCTCGCTCGGAGTGCGCGCGGTGTTCAAGACGCCCGTGGATGCCATTCCCGATCTCACGGAAAATCAGGTGCTCGTCTATGCCGATTGGATGGGCCGCAGCCCGCAGGAAGTGGAAGACCAGGTAACGTATCCGCTCTCGACCGGCTTGCAGGGACTCGCGGGTGTGAAGGAGGTACGTGCCGTTTCGATGTTCGGCTTCTCCCTCCTCACAATCATTTTCGAGGACAACATCGACACGTACTTCGCGCGAACCCGCGTGCTGGAACGACTCAATTATCTTCAAGGTGCGATGCCAGAAGATGTGAAGCCGCAACTTGGCCCGGACGCGACGGGCCTCGGCTGGGTCTATCAGTACTACCTCCACGTCGATCCGACGAAAGCGCCCGATGGCGGTTACGACCTTGGAAAGCTTCGCGCGGTACAGGACTGGTTCATCCGCTACCAACTCGCGAGCGTACAAGGCATCGCGGAAGTCGCGAGCATCGGCGGATTCGTAAAGCAGTACCAGATTGAATTGTCTGCCACTAAGATGCGTGCAGCCAACATCACGCTGCCTGAAGTGATGTCCGCCGTTCAGAACGCCAACCTCAACGTCGGTGGCAAAGTCATCGAGGAAAATGGCGCGGAGTTCGTGTTGCGTGGCGTTGGTCTCGTCGAGAGTACGGAAGATCTCGAACTGATTCCTGTGAAAGCCGTCGAGGGCACACCCATTTACATGAAGGACATTGCGGTCGTGCAGATCGGTGGCGATTTCCGGCGTGGCGCGCTCGACGTTGGCGGTCAGGAAGTCGTCGGCGGCACGGTAGTCATGCGCTCAGGCGAAAACGCAAAGGCCGTCATCGAGCGCGTAAAGGCTAAGATTGCTCAAATCTCCAAAAGTCTCCCGCCCGGTGTTTCCATTCGACCGTTCTATGACCGCAGCGAATTGATTGACCGCACGATTGATACGCTCCAACACGCGCTCACGGAGGAAATTATTCTCGTCACGCTCGCGCACATCATTTTTCTCTGGCACTTCCGCAGCATACTTATCGTGACGCTGCCGCTACCGGTTTCGATTCTCATCTCGTTTCTGCTGATGAAGGAATTTGGCATCACCAGCAACATCATGTCGCTGACGGGTATTGCCATCGCCATCGGCGTCCTGGTGGATGCAGCAATCGTCGTGACGGAAAACGTCATCCGCCATTGCGAGCGCGCGGAAGAAAAGAAAGGCGGACGGCTGACGCGGGAAGAGACGTGGCACGAGACCCTGGCCGCGTGCACGCAGGTAGGCCGCCCCATCTTTTTCGCAATGGCCATTATCATTCTCGCGTTCGTCCCCGTGTTCGCGCTCACCGGACAGGAAGGAAAGTTATTCCATCCGCTGGCGTGGACGAAGACGTTCGCCATGATTGGTTCAACGCTCCTCGCCGTCAGTCTTGTGCCAGTGCTGTGTAGCCTTCTCGTGCGCGGGCCATTTCACGGAGAAGACCGCAACATCGTAATGCGTTTCCTGCTGAAGCTTTACGATCCAGCGTTGAATTGGGCATTGAAACATCGCAAGACGGTGATTGGTGCTGCCGCGATGCTGCTCGCAGCCGCGCTGGTGATGGCTTTCGGTATTCCGCGCGCGTGGACAAAGAATCTGCGTGACCGGGGCTGGAATCGTACCGCCGATCTCGCGCAAGGCTTCGGCAAAGAGTTCATGCCGCCGCTGAATGAAGGCAGCTTGCTCTACATGCCGGTGCTGTATCCAAAGACCGGATTAAAGGAAATTCAGCGCGTCATGTCGTGGCAGGACAAGGTGCTGAGCACAGCACCGGAAATCCAGACCGTCGCCGGCAAGTTGGGGAGATTCGAAAGTCCTACCGACCCCGCGCCGACAGAAATGTTGGAGACAACGATTACGCTCAAGCCGGAGTGGATTCCAACCAACCGCACCGTTCTTGGCTTCATCAAAATTCCGCGAGTCATCCGCAATCCCGAATGGCGCGAAGGCATGACGGTCGAGAAGCTCAAGGCGGAGTTAAACGAAAAAATGAAGCTTGTGCCGGGCTACGTGCCCGCGTTTTTGCAGCCCATCGAGAACCGCATTCTCATGCTCTACACAGGGATTCGCGCGCAGGTCGGTGTGAAGATTTACGGCGATAACCTCGATGCGATCCAGAAGAAGGCTTACGAGATCGAGGCCGTGATTAAGAAAATCCCCGGCGCGGCGGGCGTCTCGCCATCACGCGTGCAAGGCAAGCCTTACCTCAATGTGAAAGTGGATAGAAAAGCCCTCGCTCGCTACAACCTGAACGCTCGCGATGTGCTCGATGCCGTGGAAGTCGCCATTGGCGGCAAGAACGTCAGCGTCACCATTGAGGGCCGCGAACGATTTCCCATCCAAGTTCGATTAGAGCGCGGCGAGCGCGACAACATCGAAAAGATTGGACGCATCCTCATCGCTTCCCGTGGACCGATGGGGGGCGGCGCGATGGCAACTGCCGGAGGAGGCGGTGGAATGGGCGGCATGGCCGGAGCAGTGCGGCCCGCCGTATTGAACATGAGTGGGAGTGCCGAGAGCCAGCCGCTCACTTACATCCCGCTCGCGATGGTCGCCAAAATCACCCGCGAAATCGGCGCGAACGAAATCGCCAGCGAGAACGGTCGCTTGCGCGCCTATGTGCAATCGAACGTTCAGGACCGCGACCTCGGCGGCTTCGTCAACGAGGTCGAAGCGGCACTTAAGAAAGTTGATTGGGGCAACATGACTTATCAGATGACCGGCGAGTACGAGAACCAACGCCGATTCGTAAAGACCATGCAACTCGTCTTCCCCGCCGTGTTGCTCATCATTTTTGTGATGCTCTACATGGTTTATCACAGCACGCTGGAGGCTGCGCACGTCATGCTCGCCGTGCCATTCGCACTCAGTGGCGGCGTCTTCCTCCAAAAGATTTTCGGCTACAACTTCAACGGTGCAGTGTGGGTCGGATACATCGCACTTTTTGGAACGGCAGTGCAAACGGGCGTGGTCATGGTGGTTTATCTCGAAGAGATGGTGAAGAAGCGCATGGCCGAGCGCGGCAACCTGTTCAACTACGACGATCTCGTTCAGGCCGTGAAAGATGGCGCGCGACTGCGATTGCGCCCCAAAGTGATGACGGTCGCGACCATCGTTGCGAGTTTGCTTCCCATCATGTGGAGTCACCGCCAGGGCGCGGAAGTGATGAAGCCGCTCGCAACTCCTGTCATCGGCGGAATGATTTCCAGCCTCATCCACATTCTCATCGTCACGCCCGTGATTTTCCTCTGGCTGCGGTCGCGCGAACTCCGGTCGAGTCTCGCAAAAGCTCCCGCAACCACGGAAGCAACAAACAACAACGACACAACGAATCCATGAACAAACCCACGTCCCTACTCATCGCGGCTGTCCTGACAATTGGCGGCGCATTAGCGTTCGTCGGCTGCAAGTCCGGCCACGATCATTCCAGCCACTCGCACGGCACGGCTGCTGCCAAGCCGTATCCACTGAAAACCTGTATCGTCACTGACGAAAAACTTGGCGACCACGGCCAGCCCTCCGTATTCGTTTACCAGGGCCAGGAAATCAAACTTTGCTGCGACGATTGCCGGAAAGACTTCGATAAAGAGCCTGCAAAGTATCTCTCGAAGCTCACCGCGCCGAAGTGACCCCTGGTCCGTGAGTGAGGAAATTATCAACGAAGCGCAGTTGTCCGAGCCGGCAAATCCGGCGGACGAACGAGATCGCGCGGACATGAGGCGTCTGACAGCGGGTCACGACGCCTCGCTTAATGAACTCATGGAACGCCACGCTCCCAAGCTGTTCAATTACCTCATCCGTTGTCTGCAAAACGAGGAAGATGCTGCCGATGCCGCGCAGGAAACCTTCGTGCGCGTTTACCAGAATCGCGCGAAGTTCGATCCGAACCAACGCTTCTCAACTTGGCTCTACGCTATCGCGACAAATCTCGTCAAAGACCGCTACCGCTACCGCACTCGGCATCCACAGGTGTCGCTCGATGCCGAGAATCAAATGACTGGAAAGGATTTCCGCGAAGCCTTGCCCGCAGAAAGTCCGTCGCCCACGGAAGCGATGGAGGCGACCGAACGTGCGGAAACAGTGCGGCAAGCAGTCGCTGCGTTACCTGATGAACTTCGCATTCCACTCCTATTGGCAGAATACGAGGAACGGTCTCACGCCGAGATTGGGGAAATTCTCCACTGCACGGCGAAAGCTGTGGAAACGCGGATTTATCGCGCACGGCAACAACTCCGCATGAGTCTTGCACAACTGATCTAATTTCCCAAACCCATCTCATAAAACGAACCAAACAAACAGAAACGCACTCATGAAAACAAAGAATTGGATACTCCCCGCTCTCGCGGCGTTCGCGCTTGGCGTCGCCCTCATCGGCGTCACCGGCTGCAGCAAGTCGGGACACGATCACAGCGATGGACATGCTCACCAATACACGTGCTCGCATCATCCTGAAGTTGTCCAGGACAAACCGGGTAATTGTCCGAAATGCGGCATGAAGCTGGTGGAGAAAAAGTGACCGCATCCGACCGAACAATTTGCCGTCTCGGTGACGGCGTAAACGAAAACAAACGAAAGCAAAGCAGATGATAACGAAACACATCTTCACTGCGGCGCTGCTCACCGGATTGGCTGCCGGAATCCTGAGTGCCCGCGCCGACGACAAACACAAGGACCACAAGGACGCCAAACCCAAGCCTTACACGCTGAAGACGTGCCCTGTCTCAGACGAGAAGCTTGATGCTGACCCGGCAATGAAATCGCACTCGTTCGTCCACGAGGGTCGTGAAATCAAGCTCTGTTGCAAGAGTTGCTTGAAGGACTTCAACAAGGACGCAGCCAAATACGTAAAGAAGATCGAGGCGGCGGAGAAGAAAGCCGCGAAATAGTGAATTCAGCCTCGCTGGCTTCGGGGACTGCCCGGAGCTGGCCGGAGCTGGCGAGGCCCGTTGACATTCGCCTTGGAATTTCCCACTTTGGACACGTCAAGCATGAACCGAAGCCGGAAATCGAAGACCAAGTTTCTCTGCCGCTTTGGCACGGTGGTTGCGCTTGTCGCTTGGGTTGCGGCTTCCAGTTATTGCTCGGCGGAGTTTTTCTTCAGTCATCTCGGAATCGGCGCGGGTCACCATCACCATCACGACGATGACGGCAGTCATCATCAACACGCAGCAACTACTCATCACGAGGATTCGGATCACCATGATTCCAACCCAAACGAGTCGCACGGAGATTCGTGTTGTAAGTCTCTGAAGGCGGTTTCCCAAAGCGCCACGTCATTTCAGTTCACCAAGCTCGCTTTCCAGAAACTCTTCGCGCTTACGCCTCTTTTTCTTACTCAGGCGACAGCGTCCGCTCTCTCCGAATCCGGCCCGCCCCGCCAAGCGAAAAGCTCGGAATGGGTCTTCACGCCTGAAGTGTCTCTTGGCCCGGCGCACCGTAGCCACGGCCCTCCCGCCATTACCTAAGCTGAATCAGGGTAGCGCCGTCGCGCGCTTTTGATTTATCTCGTTCATCCGCGCCGAAATTGTACGCGGAGGAATTTCATTCATCGCCGGAACACTGAAAAGAACATGAACTCTGTACGTGCCACATTTGCCGTCGCCATTGCGGCGGTCGTCTTCTGCTGCGGTCGCAAGTCGAGCAGAGGTACGGGTCGTCAGCCAAAGTACTAAATCTCGCATTCATGCCATCCCAGGAATTTCAACCGCACGCCGAGCTTCTGAGCGAATGTAGAGACGCGTGCAAAAAGTGCGCCGATGCTGGACTGAACAACAACGCCGATTTCAGGCAACTGGTTCGCTCTATCAAACTTTGCTCGGACTGCACGCTTGTCTGCGCCCTGGTTATTTCGCTGATCCAAAGCGACTCGGAAGCTTTCTCCTCGTCGTGATGAACCGGACTACCTCAAGTCGCACTTTGCTCCGCCGCGCTGCGCGTCGCTGTGTGTATAACATAGCCGCATTAGCCCTCGTCGGTTTGGTTTTGTTTGCGAGTCTGGCGGCGTTTAGTCCCAAGCTTCACAAGCTGCTGCATCACTCTGCCGGAGACCCGGGACATTTCTGCTTCGTGACGCTTTTAGGGCATCACCTCATCACGCCAGCAGACGGCGAAGTGACGACGGCAACCGCTGTCGAGAGGATTCCCTTTCTGTTGAGCGAGCTTCGAGTCCTCTTTCCACATTTCGATTTCGAGTCCCCGCCCGGCCGCGCTCCGCCTGCGTTCTTCGGTTCTCGCGCTGGTTGGTTGTCCGTTAGTCGTCTTTGAAATTTTAACCCGGCGTGTTCGCGTGATTGCGCACACGCCTCAACTGATTGAGAAAACAAATGAAGAAGAATGCATTGAAATGGCTGGGCCTGGCCTCAGCCCTTGCTGTGAGCGCGATGCCGCTCCCGGCGCAAGAGGCCAATACCGTGGAGCAATTGAAGAAGCAGTTGCAGGAAATGCAGCAGAACTTCGAGAAGCAGCGCCAGCAAATGGAGGCGATGCAAAAACAAATCGAAGCATTGGAGAAAAAGCAGAGCGCATTGGTCGAGGTACCATCGACCAATGTGCCAGCTGCGGTCGTCACTTCTCCGGCGACGATCCCCCCTGCTCAGCACTGGCGGCCAAGCGACCCGATTCGCCTTTTCGGCAACCAGCGCAACTACATGAACATTTCTTTCGATGGATTGTTTAGCGCGGGAGCATCCACAGCGGACGACATCGAGGGAGGACTCAATCTCGGTGCTCACGACCCTGTGCAGCGCGGGTTCACGGTGCAAAATCTCGAACTGACCTTCGACGGCATGGTTGACCCGTATTTTCGTGGGCAGGCCAACATCATCTATCAAATCGACTCGGAAGGAGAGTCGGGCCTGGAAGTCGAAGAAGCTTACCTCGAAACCCTGTCGTTACCCGGCAGACTTCAGGTCAAGGCAGGGCAATACTTCACCGAGTTTGGCCGGTTGAATCAGTTCCACCCGCACTCGTGGGACTTCGTGGACCAGCCGCTTGTGAATGGGCGCTTCCTCGGAGGAGACGGCTTGCGCAACGCGGGCGCGCGTGTCTCATGGCTCGCGCCGACGCCGTTCTATTCGGAACTCTATCTGTCAGTGCAGAACAGCCAGGGCGAAACCGCCGCCAGCTTCCGCAATGGCAACGAGGGCGAACCGCTGTTTGGCCGATTGGTGGACCAAGGCTCAGTCAAATCATTCGGCGACCTGTTGTTCGTTCCACGTTATGTGGCGTCATTCGATCTAACCGACTCACAGACACTCGTACTCGGCACTTCAGCGGCCTTTGGCCCGAATAGCTCCGGAGCAGACACCGACACACAAATCTATGGCGTGGATATGTTCTGGAAATGGCGGCCCGTCACGCAGTCGAAAGGCTTTCCGTTCGTTTCCTGGCAGACCGAAGCGATGCTGCGCCGATACAAGGCGGGTGCGTTTGATTGGGACTTGAACGGAGACGGTATTCTCGATGGCGATGAACAAGACGCGAATGGTGACGGCACGCCCGACGTGTTGCCACGGGAAACGCTGAGGGATTGGGGCGTCTATTCGCAAGTGCTTTGGGGCTTCCGTCCGCGCTGGGTGCTCGGGCTGCGCGGAGATTATTTGGCCGGAGACACTGCTGATTATGAACGTCTCTACGGGCGCGATCTTCAACGCGCGGACCGGTGGCGTATCTCGCCGAATCTCACTTGGTATCCGACCGAGTTCTCCAAAATGCGTCTGCAATACAACTATGATGACCGTCAGGGATTTGGCGTGGATCATTCTGTGTGGCTGCAAATCGAGTTCCTGCTCGGCTCGCATGGCGCGCACAAGTTCTAAACCCGCAACGCTGTCAAAGCATGAAAGGAAATCTCACATGAAAATCGTTTCCTCGATTCTGTTGGCG
>Ga0187893_10003423_pt1 | contig 32260 bp, 29 predicted proteins | sample MA1701074metaG_FD_139574 | JGI IMG/M metagenome (GOLD analysis project Ga0187893, IMG submission 139574) | White microbial mat communities from a basaltic lava cave in the Kipuka Kanohina Cave System on the Island of Hawaii, USA - MA170107-4 metaG ...
AAGTAGGCGTTCTCAGATAGAAATCCATAGCCCGGATGAATCGCGTCGGCGTTTGTGATCTCAGCCGCACTGATGACACTCGGAACCTTCAAGTAGCTTGCCGAGCTTTTGGCCGGGCCGATGCAGACCGCTTCGTCCGCAAACCGAACGTGCAATGAGTTGCGGTCCTCCTCCGAAAAGACGGCAACTGTCTTGATGCCGAGCTCCTTGCAGGCACAGATGACACGCAGGGCAATCTCGCCGCGATTGGCTACGAGAATTTTCTTGAACATGAGTGGAAGTTAACCGTGTGAAGTGCGATTCGTGATGCAGATCCAGAACCCGAGATCGGAAGAACCCTGAGGCTCACGCCTTTTTAGAGAGCCTAATTCCAAACAAAGCCTGGCCAAATTCGACAGGCTCGCCATTCTCGACGTAGATTTTGACAACCTCGCCGCTGACCTCGGCTTCGATCTCGTTCATCAACTTCATCGCCTCAATAATACAGAGCACGCGGCCCGGCTCCACAGTGTCACCGACTTTGACGAAAACTTCGGCCTCCGGGTTCGGCGATCGGTAGAAAGTTCCCACAATCGGAGACCTCACGTTTAGCAGTCCCTCTTCCTCGCCGGCCGGTGCGGAATCGGTTGGCGAACCGGAAATTGGACCGGCAACACCGTGCGCAGGCGCTGGCGGATAGCCCGTAGGAAATGCATAGGTCGAATGGGCTGGAACAGAGCTGACGACTACCGGCTGCCCTTCCTTCCTGATTCTAACCTTGACTCCAGAGCGCTCCACCTCAAGATCAGTGATTCCGTGTTGCGACACGACTTCAATAAGCTCTTTGATTTCCTTGATGTTCATGGGCGTTCCAGTTTCCCGAACGATTAGGGCACGGCAATTCGCACCAGCGTCACTGAGCGGGCATTTCAGATTAGAGGCGGCAACAGCGCGTAAGTATAGCCACAGGGATTGCAAATAACAATCGCTTTTGGGCGCTGGCTTCGCGAGGGAAAATAGGGACGTCTCGTTGCCAGTTTCTGCTCTAGCAGGTTAACCGAAGCTTGGGGATCGTCTTGCACTCACGAAGAAGCGAACAACCTCAAAGGTAGATTTCCGAGTATTTCTCGCGCAGGTAACGAAGGTAAGGAGCGGCTTGCAGGGCTGACCCCGTGGCCCGCTCGACCAACTGAGAAGGAAGAAATTTGCGTCCGTGTTGATGGATGTGTTGCCTTAGCCAGTCGAGCAAAGCTGTGAAATTTCCGCCTTCGCTTGGAGCCGCGAGTCGGGGAATCTCCGCCTTGACTCTCTCAAAGAGCTGCACGGAGAGTACGTTCCCCAGTGAATAGGTTGGAAAGTATCCAATCAGGCCGTTCGACCAATGCACGTCCTGAAGCACTCCCCGGGCATCGTCTGGAGGCGTAACTCCTAAAAGAGCCTTCATACTCGCATTCCAGGCCTCTGGCAAGTCTGCAAGGGCAAGCCGGCCTTCGACAAGGGCACTCTCAAGATTGAAGCGCAATAAGACGTGCAAATTGTAGGTAACCTCATCCGCTTCCACCCGAATCAGGGAAGGCTCCACGCGATTGATGGCGCGATAAAAAGATTCCAGAGAAACGTCGTGAAGGTTCTTAGGAAACGACTGCTGCAGGCGGGGAAAAAAGAACTTCCAAAAACCGCGGCTTCTACCAACCAGGTTCTCCCAGAGTCGAGATTGCGACTCGTGAATGCCCAGAGACGCGCCGCTGGCCAACGGCGACCGTTCGAGTTCCTGGCTGATGCCCTGTTCGTAAAGGGCGTGACCGCACTCGTGAAGTGTTCCAAACAACGCCGTCGGCAGAAACTGTTGATCTACACGCGTCGTGATGCGAACGTCGTTGACTGAAAACGAGGTGGTGAATGGATGCACGGACTTGTCCTGCCGCCCTCGTTGAAAGTCGTACCCCAGACACCGCGCTGCCTCCAGGCCAAACTCCCACTGGGCCGCCTCCGAATAAGTCTGGCGCAGCAGGCCGTCGTCCACGCGGTCGATTCTCTCCGATATCGACTGGACCAAGGGAACAAGCCCGGCCTCCAGTTCGGAGAAGATCCGCACCAGCTCGGACTTCCTCATACCCGGCTCGTATTGGTCCAGGAGTGCGTCGTAAGGGCTCTCTTCGAAACCAAGACAGTGCGCCAACTGTCGCTGCAAATCGACGATTTTCTGAAACGCGGGCTGGAACAATGAAAAATTTGATTCCTTTCTGGCCTGAACCCAGACTTCCATTCCCAGCGACGTTGCCCGCGCGATCTCGGCCACAAGCGCGGGCGGAACTTTACAGGCTTTCTCGTAATCACGCCGGACCACGCGCAGCAGGCAGGTCTCCTCAGAATCGCCGTCGCTGCCTGTCGCCTCCGCAGAAGCACCCTCCAGCAGCGCGCCAATCTCGTCCGAGATGAGGGATTCGTGTGCCAGCCTGCCTAGTGTGGCCAGTTGCTCGGCACGCGCTGCAGCACCGCCCGGTGGCATGTAGGTTTGCTGATCCCACCCGAGAACCGCAGTGGCGCCGTTCAGGTCGCTAATGACAGCCAGTCTTTCTTTCAATTGTTCCAGCTTTGTCATGGTTCAGGTTGTTGGCTTCACAGAAGGATTATTGCTGGCTCTGAGTGTGTCAAAACTGAAATCTTTCCAGGAGGCGCTTAGTAGCCCATACGCCTTCATACTCCCCGAGCTTGTCGCCCTCGAATTCAATGCCGACGTGGCCGCTGAAGCGGGTCTCATCCAAGACAATCTTCATCATCCGGCAATAGTCGATCTCGGTCTCGTTGCCTTGAGCATCAAAGTCGTGAGACTTGGCGCTGACCCCTTTCGCAAACGGCATCAGCTTGCGGACCCCTTCGTAACGATCCGTGCCACGATCAAAGTTCCCGAAATCGGGCAGTGTGCCTAAGTTCGGCAGGTTGATCGCCTTTATCAGGCGTGTGAGCACCCCAGGCTTAGATGACAGACCGCCGTGGTTCTCGATCATGAGGTTGATCTCACTTTTTGCCGCGATGTCACAAAGCGCCGATAAAGTGTCCACCGAACGTAAAACGAAATCGTCAATCACAGTCGCGTTGACAGGAGTTGCTTTTTCCCCGCTGCGCACGTTTACACGAATCGAATGGCACCCCAATTCGGCAGCGATATCGATCCATTTCGTGTGGTTTTGCACAGACTTCATTCTCAGCGATTTCTCCTTGTGTGCCAGATCACCCTCGGCATCGCACATGATCAACAGGATACGAACGCCTTCATCCGCTGCGTTTTTCTTAAGGCGTGCTACATACTCTGAAGTGGGAACTTCAAGCAGGGTATTCACTAATTCGATCGCCGAGATCCCAAACATCCGGCGGACAATACGGGGGAAATCGAGCGTCTTGATAAGATTTCCCTGAATTGCCCTGTGCAGCGACCATTCTGCAAGAGATATCTCGAACCGCGGCCTTTTCTTCGACTTCCCCGCGGGTCGATCGGCACCCAGAGTCGACACACTGTAGGCTCCGGCCAAGGTAGTGCCTGTCAGTGAGTGTCGGAGAAGTCGGCGGCGAGGTCGCGAGACGTTCATCAGCTCCTTCGATTCGGTCGTGACAAGCGGCGAAGTATAACACGGGTGAAAATGCTTTCGAGAAAGCCAAACGGATCAGAGGAATGCGTGCAACGAAAGACCGAATCACGGACTACGGGTAGCCTGAGTCATTGTGGCCGGGGCCAACGATACTCAGAGAACATGACAAACCCACAGGTTAAAAAAGGGTTGTTTTGGACGATCCCGCCTGGAAAATGGGAGTTTGGCAAATCTGGCCTCGGCTGTTAGAATGCTCGTTGTTTCGTTGTGGCTGCTCTCGAATCGAAACCCAGCACCTGCATCAATAAGGAGGAATTGTTCTTCGATGAGATACCCAGAAGACTTCATAGGACCGATGCGACAAGAACTTACACGCCTGGGAGTTAAAGAAACCAGGACTCCCCAGGAAGTGGACGCAACACTAGGCTCTGACAGTGGCACGGTGATGATGGTGGTGAACTCCATGTGCGGTTGTGCCGCTGGAAGAGCGCGCCCTGGAATCGCCCTCTCGCTTAAGCATTCCGTCTTGCCAGACAAGGTAGCCACGGTTTTTGCCGGTGGAGACATCGAGGCCACCGCCCGCGTAAGGGAATACTTGAAAGACTATCCTCCGTCATCTCCGTCGGTTGCACTGTTCCGGGACGGCAAACCCGTTTTCATGCTACATCGCCATCAGATTGAAAATCGGGATGCGACAGACATCGCCAAGTCGCTGACCCAGGCTTTTGACGAGTTTTGCATCAAACAGCCGCAATAGCATGGCAAGGACGGGGAACACGTACCTCCGTGCTGCAAACGTTGCGCGGAGGACGTCTGTGCTCTCAGGATTAATTCGTTGCCCTCGCCCCGGGAATTCAATACACTTTAGAGGCTTTCACAAGCAAGACAGGGGCGGCATTATACGGATTTGGAGGTGCTATGTTAGGTGGCAAGATCGGACTTCCGGAGCTTTTGATCCTTCTGGCGATTGTTTTCTTTCTCTTTGGGGCCAAGCGCTTACCTGAGATTGGAAAAGGTATCGGCGAGGGTATCAAGAATTTCAAAGGCGCCATGAAGCGGGGCGAAAAGGAATAAAGCTCAATCTGTGGCTACTTTCAGCGCTACGGCAGTTTGATCGTCGTATTTTCGGGTATCCAAGGTGAATTTTTCAATTTGACTGAAGATTCTCTCGACTAGTTTTTTCACCGGCTGGTGAAAGTTTTTTTCGATCACATCCTGAAGTCGTTCCATCCCGAATTCTTCTCCACGCAGGTCCTGGGCTTCTGATAGCCCATCGGTGTAGAAAACCACCAAGTCACCCGGGTCCAGTCGCAGCTCCAGCTCCTGGTACTCGGCGTTATCGAACATTCCCAGCGGAAATCCCGCGATAGACAGAACTTCGGTCTTCCCGTTCTTGCAAACAATCGGGGGCGGAGCCCCGGAGTTTGCGAAACGCAGCACGCGGCGTTGGGGTTCGTAAACCGCATAGCACAGACTCATGAATCGGCCTTCAATCGCTCGCTGACGGAGTGAGAGGTTCACGAGCCTCAGCATTTCTGCGGGTGGGTATTTCCTTCCGGCACGCGTGCGCAGAATACCGCTGGCGAGTGCTGCGTAGAGCGCTGCTGAGGCTCCTTTGCCCGAGACGTCGCCGATGGCAATGGCCACTTTCTCGTCGTCATAGGGGAAAAAGTCATACAAGTCGCCACCCAGCGTCCGCGCTGGACGAAACTCCGCCCAAAACGAAATGCCTCGGACCTCAGGAAATCTGTCAGGAATCAGTGACGACTGGATTTCTCGGGCAAACTTCAATTCACGGTCGAGCCGCGCCTCGGCAGCCACGACGCGCTCGTAGAGGCGCGCATTCTCGATGGCAACCGCCACATGGCTGGCGAGCGCCGACAGGGTTTCCTCGTGTGCTTGAGTAAAGTAGTCTAGAAACGGACTCTGGAGATCAAACGCTCCGATCGCCTTGTCCTTGTAGATAAGAGGTACCACGAGTTCTGAACGGGTTTCTGGAAGAACACCGATGTAACGAGGGTCTTTGGAGACGTCGTTAATGCGCAGGGACTTCTTTCTCGTTACGGCCGATCCTACCAAGCCCTTGCCCAACGGGATCTTGGTCTTCTCGACCGCGTCGCGATTAAACTTGACGGCCAGCCTGGAACGGAGAGTCTGCTCTTCTTCATCCACCAGCATGATCGAGAACACGTGGTAACGGAAGACCCGCTGCAACAACTCTGCAACTTTCTTCAGCAGCTGCTCCAGATCAAGAATGGAGGACAACTCCCGACCAATCTCATTCAATGTCTCGAGCATCTCGCTCTTGGCAACCAGATTCTCATACAGATTCGCATTGTCGATGGCGACAGCCAGCTGGGCCGCCAGAAGCGTCAGCACCTTCTGGTGGGATGCCTGAAAATAGTTGGCCTTTGGACTTTCGATGTCCAGTACACCAACCACGCGATTGCGTGAGATCAGCGGAATGGCCAGTTCGGAACGGACACCCGCCACGAGATCAATGTACCGCGAGTCCTTGGTGACGTCGGGCACGAGGACGGGCTTGCGTCGCTGCGCAGCCGTACCCACGAGTCCCTCCCCAAACTGGACATGCTTTCCCTGAATCATTTCAGGATAGCCAATCGTGAACCGCCAATACAGACTCTGTTTTGCATCATCGACGAGAAGGATGGCAAAAATCTGGTAGTCGATAAACTGACGGCAAAGCTCCGCAATTTTTGCGAGCAACTCATCCAATGAATGAATGCCGTTGATTTCGCGGCTGATCTCCGCCATGAGTGCCAGAATCTGTTCCTGGCTATAATTCTCGATTCGTGCTGGTTTGGAGGGTGGTGAATTCATGAAGAATCTCAAGAGCCGTGGCTCGCGCGAGTCATCGCCAGGCGCTCGATGCCATGTTCATTGCGGGCGCGCTCAGTAATAATCATTTCCCGTGCGTCCTTCACCAACTGGCACAGGAAAACTCGACGCTGTTTTTTGGCTCTGGGCTTGCTGAAGGATCTTGACGCTGGCGCTGGCACCGATGCGTGTGGCACCGGATTGAACCATTTCCTGAAGCATCTTCCAATCGCGAATGCCGCCTGAAGCCTTGACACCCACGTCACCACCAACCACACTCCGCATCAAAGCCACATCCTTGGCCGAAGCGCCGCCCGGGCCAAACCCAGTTGAGGTCTTCACGAAATCTGCCCCGTTCGACTTGGCCAAAGTGCAGGCCGAGACCTTCTCTTCATCCGTCAGGTACGCAGTCTCAATGATCACCTTGCAGATGGCTGAGCGGGAATGGCAGGTCTGGACCACCAATTGAATGTCGTGGCCCACGGCGGCAAGATCTTTGGATTTCAACGCTCCGATGTTTAGAACCATATCGACTTCCTGAGCCCCATTGACGATGGCGACCTCGGCTTCAAAGGCCTTCACCTCGGCAAGCGTCGCTCCCAGAGGAAATCCGACTACCGTGCAGACTTTGACGGCTGTGTTCTTCAGAGATTGGCTGGCCAGCGAGACCATCGAAGGATTGATGCAGACCGAGGCAAACCCGTACCGCTTCGCTTCGTCACAAATTTTTCGAATCTCTTCGTAAACGGCATCGGCCTTAAGAAGCGTGTGATCAATGAGAGAAGCGATCTCACGGTCAATCGAAAAATTGGGCGCCAGCGCCGATACTCGGTTCGCACCCAATTCCACCAGTCGATTCACTTCTCCCGCACAATGCCCGCCGCAGTTCTGCGCACACCAAGGACAAGCCCCTTGACGACTCGCTTGGTCATTCAAGCCCCGGTAAAGCTCTTCACTGACAACACGCACCAAAAGTTCTAAGGACAAGTCTTTGTTCATTATCGGGGCTCAGAGCGCACAACTACAATCGCCCGCAATAGCAACGATCGCGTCCTTCAGGAACTGCTGCTCCGTTTGCTCAATCTTGGAAATGCGGCGCTGATGACGACCGCCAGAAAAAGCAGTGCTCAGCCACGTGCTGACAATCAGCGTGGCATGCTCCAGCGGTAGTACCTGACCTCCCAGCGTCAACACGTTTGCATCGTTGTGTTCCCTGCTGTTACGCGCTGTCAAACGGTCATAACAGTGGGCGGCGCGGATACCCGGAACTTTGTTTGCCACGATGCACGAACCGGTTCCCACCCCATCAATCATGATTCCCCGTAATGCTTGGCCCGTCTTGACAGTGATGGCCACTTTCAAAGAAAGGTCGGGATAATCAACCGGTTCCGCGGAGTCGGTGCCGCAATCCACCACCTGGTAACCCGTGTCTTGAAGAAACGCCTTCAAGTGCTCCTTGAGGAGGTATCCGCCATGATCAGCACCGAGAGCGATTCGCCGATTGGGGGCTCTAAGGCTACCGAACTCTTCCTTGGTCGCGCACTCAATAATCTCGTTTTGTCGGGAGGCGGCCAGTTCTCGAGCGAGAGCTGTTATGAGAGTCCCTTTCAACACGTAGCAGGGGCTGCCGGCTTCCAATAGCTTGACCTCCGCCTCGGTTAGCACCGGCCTACTCATCGTTTTTCATCACTGAAATTGTTGGCAGATTTCGATATCGCTCGGCAAAGTCCAGGCCATAGCCCACCACAAATTCGTCCGGAATTTCGAAGCCCACGTAGGCCGCATTGACTTCTTTGATGCGCCGCGTGGGCTTGCTCAGCAGAGCGCAAATATTCAATGAGCCGGGACCCCTAGTTTTTAGGCTGCGCGTCAAGTAGTCGAGCGTCAGCCCTGTGTCGAGGATGTCTTCGATGATCAACACTTCACGGCCCTGAATGATCGAATCGAGGTCTTTGACAATCTTTACTTCTCCGGAAGTATGCAAGCTGTTCGTGTAGCTCGAAACCGCCATAAAATCAATGCTGATATCCAGTGGCAGGTACCGGATGAGATCAGCCAGAAAAACGCACGCACCTTTGAGAATGCAGATCAGATGAAGGTGCTTCCCCTGATAGTCGCGGGAAATCTGTTCACCCAAATCTCTGACCCGCTGCTGAAGCTGGCGCTCGTCGATCAACACTTTGAGCTGAGCACCCGGATTTGTAAATGGCATCATCAATCGTCCTCTTTCGGGAGCGTGTTAATTTAGCCCAAGTAGCTTTAGCGGAGCAAGGTTCGGGGCCTTGTCGAGACAGTTTCGACCTTGCCCCGGTCGGGCGTCGATCAACGCTATGCTGGCGACGGCGCCAACCCCCTCAGGTTGAGACAAGGCCGTCTCTGACATTCTCATACTCGTAGCTCGTGACTTCAAACCGGTTCCCGTAAGGATCGCAAAAGTACACCGAGAAGGCCTTCCCATGGTCTACCGGCCGCAATTGACTGAGTAGATCACCGGACTCGCTGTACAAAGTGGCTTCCCGTGCATGCTCCAGAAACTGAAGAAATCCCGCCCCGCCTACACGGAAAGCGACTCGATGATGACCCGCTGTCGGCCGGTCGCCTCTGGGTTCTCCCTCAAACAACGCCAGCTTCGTTTGTCCGTTGTCGCTGGAGATCATGAGCGGCCCGCCGGGTCCCGCCCAGTGCTCGTATTCCGGAAGTACTCGCAAACCGAGCGCCTGTTCATACCAGCGGGCTGCAGTGTACCGGTCCGGAACAAATAACTCTACGTGATCAATCTGCTCCACCCTGAATGGAGGCATGATATTGTCCTCCTAAAGTTCCTTCAAGATGGCAACGTTGGACATCAAACTCAAAAGGTTGTTCTCAGAGTCTCTGAACATCTTGGCTGTGAGGTGCGGTGGACCTTCAAATCTAAAGCCCCGCTCAGACAAGCTACTGAAAACCCTCTGAATATCGTCGACGCTGCCGTAGAGCACTGACCTTGGATGGTCGAACTCCAGACTTTCTGGGACCGCCAACAATCCAGCGGATCCTCCACAGTCGAGGAAACCCAGTTTTTGAACCGTGAATAAATGCCTAAGGGCCAGCCACTTCCCGTAGAACTCGACCGCGCGGCCAAGGTCCTGCACAGTCCAATATGAGCGTCGGAATCGCTCTCTCCTCTTTTAACCATAGTACGATCGAAACCGAATCATGAAAACCTGTAAAACCTTGTCCTTAGAACCTCAAGGATTGCTATCCAGCAGAAGATGCTTCTGAACCTTGCCCAAAGCGTTACGCGGCAGGTTCTGCACAAAGTGAAAAGCGCGGGGAACTTTGAAAGATGCCAGGCCGTTGCGACAACGCAACTCCAGGTGAGCGGGATCGAGGACAGCGCGAGTAACCAGGTAGGCTACGGGCACTTCACCCCTCAGACGGTCTGGAATGCCAATCACCGCAGCTTCAGCAACCTCGGGCTGCTCGGTCAGAAAGTCCTCAATCTCGCGCGGATAAATATTGAAACCGCCCGAAATAATCAGATCGCAGCGGCGGCCCTGCAGGGTGAAATAGCCGTCAGCCGACCGTGTAGCCAGATCACCGGTGCGAAAGTATCCATCGATAAAGGCGTCTTCGGTAGCCAGACGGTTCCTCCAGTATTCACGGAACACATTTGGGCCACGAACGTAAAGTTCTCCGGTCTGCCCATCACCAACAGGGTTGCCAGCAGAGTCCAACAGTCGCACGAGCACACCCGGGAGAGGCATACCTACGGTACCAGCCCGCCGCTCACCAGCATAAGGGTTGCTGAGGTTCATCAATGTCTCGGTCATGCCATATCGTTCGAGAATCGTGTGATTGAAACGTTGGCGGAAAGTGTCAAGTACGTGTGCGGGAAGCGGCGCCGACCCGCTAACAAACAGGCGCATGAACTGACCGATGGCTTGCGCCGCTTCTTCCGATATGTCCAGCAGGCGAACATAGATCGTAGGCACACCAAAGAAGAGTGTGGGACGGAAATCGAGAAAAGTATCGGCCGCTTTCGAAATTTCAAAGCGTTCCTGTAAGCGCATCCGGCAGCCACTGGCAAGCCACCCGTGCAGCCCGTTTCCCAACCCGTGCACATGAAACAGAGGCAACGAGAGCAACAGCCGGTCTGCCTGCGTGACCTGCCAGGCGGCAACGATGTTGAGGGCGTTGGCGGCGAAATTGTTGTGGGTCAGGACAGCACCTTTGGACGTGCCCGTGGTACCGGACGTATAGACCAAGGCCGCCGGGCTTTCACTGTCGATAGCACGATCGAGCGGCTCGGAAGAACAATTTGGCGCCTGGCTGTTCAGATCATCGCAGTGCCAGGTTTCAAACCCACACGGAAAATCACCGGCCGCGATCACAGCCTTGGGTTCTGCGTCCCGGAGCAGGTGCGCGACCTCTCGTTCTCGATACAGCACGTTGATAGGTACAAAGACGATGCCGGATTTGACGCAAGCAAGATAGAGGTCAATGAACTCGACGCGGTTGGCGAGATAAACAGCCAGCCTGTCACCCTGGAGAAGGCCGCGTTGCCTGAGCAGACGAGCAAGCCGATTGCTACGAATATCGAGTTCCCCGAACGTCCAGGTTTCTAGCTTGGAGTTGGCGCGGCGCCATTCAAGCCCTGTCGTTTCTCGCCTGCCTGCGAGTGATGAACGAAAAAGATCTGCCAGGTTCATTGAAGGTGAGTCGCGAACAGAGCATCCCTTTGGAGGCTACGAACCAATGTGAACAATGACTTGCCTTTGCCCGCGGTGGCGGCGATGCTCCCACAGGTAGATGCCTTGCCAGGTGCCAAGCCCCAAGCGTCCACTGATGATGGGAACCGAAATGGAAACGGCGGTTAAGGCCCCCTTGATGTGGGCCGGCATGTCATCGGGACCTTCAACCGTGTGGGTATACAGCGGATCATCTTCCTTCACGAGCCGATTCAGCCAGGCTTCCAGGTCTCTCTGTACGTCGGGATCAGCGTTTTCCTGAATAATGAGGCTCGCAGAAGTGTGACGGATAAACAGCGTACACAAGCCTTCCTGCACTCCGGCTTCGCGAACGACATTCTCAACCTGGCGCGTGAACTCATGCAAACCCTGACCTGTGGCCTGGATCGTAATCGTATCGATCATAGAAAAAGGTGCATCTGAATATCGAACGTGAAAATTGTGACAGTGCGACTACCCGTGGATCGCTGAGCTAAGCACAACCTCCCAGTGCAGCAAAGAAGCTAAGAATGAAGGGCGCGACACAGGGGTGAGGATACGTCAGTTCAAAACCTGAACTCGAACGATCTTCAGATCGCCTCGCGTTTCTTCCCAAGCAGCGACTATTTTCCCTGCCGAACTGGTAGCGAGGTCGACAAACTGGCTTTGAGTGCCCAAGCGAACAGGATTTGACGCTGCGGGGCTTAGCAATACAGCTTGTTTCATCTCAGCATCCTCCCAGGCGACATACCGGCCAGCCTTTCCATAAGCAATCACAGGGTTTCGCCCCCTGCCGAGAGCCTTTTCCTCCATGCCTGGTGAAGCAACAAAAATTTCCTCCCAGCGTCGCCAAACGGAATCAACCTGGCCGCTCGCTCCAAGGGCCATCTCTCCGCCATCCATTGGACAGGCCTCAAGAGGCCAGGTCCCAAGACCGAACTTCTGAACTGACTGAAATGTCTTACCGCCATCGTCCGAAGCTGCGTGGTACAGGTCTCGCGCTCCGTTTAGAGAATTGCGCCACATCACGTGCAAAACACCGTTTGCGTCAATGGCGGCGGAGGGGTGGCAACACTGGCAGATCGTCCCATCTGGAGAAGCGTAAATGCGTTTGTTCCCTTCCCAGGTTTTTCCTCCATCCGTTGAGGTCGTTCCATAGAGCTTTGTGCCCCCGGCCGACAACTCATCCTCGCGGAGGTCAAGCCACACTGCGAACACCGAATTTCCTGGTCCAGCGGCCAAGGCGTGCAAGCCTTCTCGCGCAGCGTCCGTCACATCGTTCAGAACGGATGGCCGGGTCCACGTGGCTGCCTGGTCGGTCGAACGCCATGCCAACAGGTCGCCGTTTTGTCCGCCTCCCTTTTTTCCAACGATGGCCGTAATCGTCACTGCGTCCCTTGTTGCTGCCACGCGCGGACCGCGATGCCGCCCCAGCATCAGCAGCCCGCTGGCTTGAAGAGCTACAGGGGGCCGAAAAGATTTGCCCCCGTCGCGCGATACCGCACAATAAACAGTCTGCTTGGCTCCATAAACGAGATAGAGCGTTCCATCGGGTGCGGCAGCCAGTTGCGGTTGCTGCACCGAGATTCCAGGGAGTGCAAATTCAGCCCCAGGGTGTTGGCCAGCGGCACTAAAACCAACCATAGAAAGCAGGATCAGCAACGATTGCGAGAACCATTTCATGATCGTTGTTTCTTCTCCTGTTGAGAGTGGCGTCGTGACCAGAGATGAAGCGCAAATATCAGAATCACCAGCAATGCTGACAGCAAGCAGTAGTCGCAGAAAGCACGGATCACGGCTGCCTGGAGATAGAGCAGATAGGCAGTGAACCCAAGGCCCAGGCATACCAAACCAAACGAAAGACGGAGAGCCCCCTCGAAACCTGACAATGCGAAGAGAGCACACCCGGCGGTGGTCAGATAAAACCCCATTCCCAGCCACGCCACCGGTATTCCCAGCACAGCGGCATAGGCGCTATTAAGGACCTGATCGCAACCGCCCGCCAATCCGCAGGGCAAAAGAAAGCCGCGACTGCTATGAAGCGCCACATAGGTGGCGTCCACCATACCCACGAACGCCAGCGCTGCGATGCCGACGCTCATCCAGGTGGTATTCTTCATTGAGCAGACCGGATTGCTTGAGCAATCAACGCTTCAAACTCCGCGTCGCTCTTGACGCTTTGCATCATCTGTCCGTTGAGGAAAAACGATGGTACGGAACGTACCTGGGCCACCTGCCCTTCCAGAAGATCACGGAAAATCTTGTTGCGGATCTCGCCATTCAGTATGTCTTGGCGAAACTTCTCCACGTCCAGTTGAAGTTCGGCAGCATACTGAAGGAAGAACGTCAGCGGGTCTGGAACATTCACCCACTCATTCTGCCGTGCAAAAAGCAGTTCGTACATCTCCCAAAACTTGAGCTGCTTGCCGGCTGCCTCGGAAGCTTGTGCAGCCACCATGGCGTTCCGGTGAATGTTCGGCATCGGGTACTGCTTGAAAATGACCTTTAGATCTTTGTCAAATTTCTTCAGAACGTTGTCAACCTTCAGCCGGGCCGCCGCACACGATGGGCATTGAAAGTCTCCAAACTCTACGAGGACCGTCTTCGCTGACAGATTGCCCTTGGCCCACCCTTCTGTGGTAATGACTGGTTTCTCGGAGAACACAGCGCTCGAAGACGCCGCAGGAGAACTCTCAGGTTCACTCCGCCTGACCAAAAACATGGCCACAGCGGTAGCGGTCACCACGAGAACTGCCAAAGCTGTCAGAGGCTTGGCCAAGGAACGACTCGCCTGGGCAGGCCGCTTGGCTTTCCCAGTGGAACTGGACTTCGTATCGTTTGAACGATTCATGCGGCGCCACAACTCCTTAGATGGGTCTGACTTCGAGCCGGATATCATCTGCATTGCCTGGAATTCCGTCAGGACCTGCAGAACTTAGCTGGAAGGTGTTGTCACCTGCTGAATTGACCTTGAATTCCTGGTTCCAGGCATCATAGCGAATGATTTCAGCCATGTACTCTGGAAACAGCAGATCAGTGAGTTTCACAATGTCTGAGATCGCTGGCAAAGCGCCTCGTTCGGTTTGATATTTTCGAATGGCCGCCTGAAGCTGTTCCAGGCTCTGCCGGGTTTGCCTTGCTCGCACCTCATTCAGAGCCGCCAGGAACGCCTGAGCATCCATCCAGTTTCGGTCGCCGAGACGCACGGCGTCAACCTGCCAGTCCCTTCCTTGCGTCTTGGAAAGCCTGAACGCCAGCTGCAAGCTGGCTTCCGCAACGGCCTGATCTTCTCCGGCGTGAATGATTCGCTGTACTTCTATCTTCTTGTTCTTGAGATCCACCAGGCCCAGCTCCAGAATCTTTTCTCTGGCTGTATCTTCGCCGAGCTTTCGCGAAGCCCCACAACCTGCCAGAAGTCCCAGAACGAGCGTTAGTGGCAGCCATCCTCTTCCATTCATACTGGTTTTGATCGTATGAAGAGGAGCCAGCCGTGTCAAGCGAACTGTTGATGGGGGTTTCTTCCAGGGCATTGTCCTTCTAGAGAAGGTCCGTCGGCAACGCGTCGGTAGCGATCATACAAGACGAGACCCACCGCATTGGGTAAGCCATCTCGATGTCAGATTTCTTCCAGGGGGTTCTGATCGTCGACTGATTGCAGAACAGGGATGGCCGCCACTGCGGAGCTCAGCACGGCTGCAGGCTGGGCTCGGACCTCTGACGGCTGAGGTGGGTCTTGCACGGGGGCGTCAGTAGCGTCATCCAAAAGGGCTTCAGCCTCGTTCATGTCCCGGTTCGCCTCATCCAGCAGTCGCAGGCCCTCAAGCAACAGATTGGTGTTGCTGTTGTGAATGACCACGTCGAAGGCCTTGGCCGAAGGTTGGTATTCAAACGTGCCCCCCTTCACAGCTACGAGGGCATACATGGCGTGTTCCCCGGCCTTCTCTTGGTAGATCGCATTCACGATCCGGCCGGCATTGAAGAAAATTGTTCCTGCCTGCCCCTCAGAACTCACAAGTAGCTGTCCCGTCTTCTGGCAGTTGTCGAGTATCTGAATGACATCCAGCAATCCAATTTCGGAAAGATCGCCCCTGAGGGCAACCATCGTACCGGGAACTGTGGCAGGCGCTTGCGTTTGCGTTGTCGTGGCAGACACTGCCTCTCGCCGGGCACTGGACAGAATCGGGTTGAGCCGCTGTGCTTCACGCAAGTACTTGTTGGCTTCTTCGTTTTGGTTTTGCTGCTGCAGGATCTTCGCAATTTCAAGGCACTCCTGAGCAGCTCGCTTTGGCATCTTGCGGTCGAAGTAAATTGCCTTGAGCTTTCGTCGCAGCCTGATCTCGTGCGGGTATTGCTTAAGAACATGCTCAAGCCGCCCAATGGCACTGGCGTGCTGTCCAAACTTTTCTAGCAGCTCGATATCGACAATAAAATTCTCTACGTCCTCATCTGTGACGATCGACACCGTCTTGTCAAAATGGGAGTCGACTTTCGACGTCGCGTAGCGTCTTTCTTCATCGTCCTCCTCCGGCAGAGTTCCGGCTCCGGGTTTTCCTGGGGCCTGGGTGCAGCCACCACCAGACGAAAGTTTCTCGATCACTTCGAGCTTCCTGCGGTATTCCTCGTTGTATGGCTCCAGGTCAATCAGTTGACGGGACAGGTCGAGTGCCTTGGCATATTCACACTTGGCGATGTAGGCGTCAGCATGCGTTAGCAACGTTACTGCAAGCTGGTCATACTGAAATGCCGCCCCATAGAGTGCTTCGAGCAGCCGGTAAGCCTCCAGTTTTTGCGGGTCTAGCTTCAGAATTTCTTCGAGCAGTTCGACGCATTTCTGACGGGCAGCTGGTTCTTGCACCTCCTTGTGCAACCGTTCAATGTGTGTAAGAGCACGGTCCAGCCGACGTTCGGCCACCAGCACCTCGGCAAATGGCATCGTCTGGGCGAGGTAGCTCTTGTTCATCTTGACCAGTTTTTCATAGATGCGTTCTGCTTCGTCGATCTTGCCGGCTTTGATGCACAGCCGGGCCAAAAACTCCATGGCGTTCGGCTGGGCGGGCTCTTGGGCAAGCGACGTCAGAAGCGTTTCAATTGCTTTCTCAATTTTCCCTTGTTTCTCGAAAACCTCACTGACGCGGATTGGAAGATTGCGATCCTTCGGGTCGATGGCGCGAATTCTTTCCAGTGCACCCAGACTCTCCTCAAAGTGCTCCTCACGAAAGCAGTCGCGAGCAAGCTGATAAAAAATCTCAACCGACTTGTCCTTCAAGCCCCGCTCGTTGAGGAAAAGCGCCAGTTTAGTCGCGTGACTCCGGTTGGTAGGATCGAGAGAAATCAACTTTTCCAGGTACTCGATCGCCTTGGCCGAATTGCCTTCGCTTTCGGCCACCGAGCATAGCTCCATCATCAGGTTGACAACTTCGGTCTTGGAGCCGTTCTTGGTGAAGATTTCCAGAAGCTTCTCGCGTGCCAGCGTGTTCTTTGGAAGAATCTTGATGATTCGACGGTAACTGGCCGCAGCCTCAACCGAATTCCCTTGGGCCGACCAGTCGGAACCGAGCTTAAAGAGGTGCCGGCTCGCGCGCTGCATGTCTTTCTTTTCGATGTAGAGGTCGGCAATCAAGCTGTGAACCTGATTGTTTTGAAAGTCTTCAGACAAAATCTCCTGGTAGACTTCGATGGCTTCGGCGAGCTTGCCGTAAGAGACCAGTTTTTCGGCTTGTTTGAGGAGTTTCGGTAAGTTCATGAAACGCGTTGAGTCGGGGGCAACACCCAGCTTTCGAGGACACGTGCCTCGATTTGCTTTGTACGCTTCTACTTATCGTAAATGATCTGGAAATCTTGACAGCTAAACTACAGATTTCTAAGGAAGCAGTCTGGATGGGGGAAGAAACAACTGCGGAAGGACGCGAAACATACTTTAGACGAAAGTGCGAAAGCCACATGGAGCGTTCGCACTTTGATCCTCAGGATACAGTTAGTTTTGGATGGATTTCAGGAGTGCGCTTTCTCTTTTTTCTCACGTTGCTCGCGCAGCACTGCTTTGCGGCTGAGTTTGATCTTCTGACCGTCAATGCCGATCACCTTGACAAGGAGTTGATCGCCTTCTTTCAGCTCATCCTTAACGTCGCGAATACGGTGTTCAGCAACCTCGCTAATGTGCAATAAGCCGTCGGTACCGGGGAAGATTTCGACGAACGCGCCGAAATCTGCCAGCCGAACCACTTTGCCCAAATAGATCTTCCCCATTTCGGCTTCGGCCGTAATGTCCTTGATCATCTGGATGGCTTTGTTCGCCGAGGCCTCATCGGCTGAGGCCACATTCACCTTGCCGTCGTCCGAGACGTCGATCTTGACCCCTGTCTGTTCGATGATGGAACGGATCACCTTGCCTCCCGGTCCGATGACATCGCGGATCTTGTCAGTGCTGATCTTGAGGGTATGGATCCGAGGAGCAAAGCGGGAAGTGTTAACTCGGGGAGCTGAAATCGCCTCTAGCATTTTATCGAGGATGAACAGCCTCCCGCGTAGTGCCTGATCCAGGGCCTCAGTCATGATCCCCATCGTCAGCCCGCCAATCTTGATGTCCATTTGCAGGGCTGTGATCCCTTCCCGGGTACCCGCCACCTTAAAATCCATGTCGCCATAATGATCCTCCGCCCCAGCAATATCGGTCAAAATAGCGTACTTGTCGCCCTCTTTCACCAAGCCCATGGCGACACCCGCCACAGGTGACTTGATCGGCACGCCTGCGTCCATCAGAGACAGAACTCCGCCGCACACCGAAGCCATTGAAGAAGAGCCGTTGGATTCCAGAATGTCCGAAACCACGCGGATGGTGTAGGGAAACTTTTCTTCCGTTGGAATGATGGGTAAGATCGCGCGCTCGGCTAAAGCACCATGACCTACCTCACGCCGGCCGGGGCCTCGCATGAACCCGACTTCACCCACACTGAAGGGCGGGAAATTATAATGCAACAGGAAACGCTTGGAGGACTCCCCTTCCATAATGTCGATCCTCTGCGCATCGTCGGCCGTCCCGAGTGTGGTCGCGACCAGAGCCTGCGTCTCGCCGCGCTGGAACAACCCTGAACCGTGAGTGCGCGGCAGCAAACCCACTTCGCAAGAAATGGGCCGGACTTGGTCAAACGCCCTGCCGTCAGGCCGGCGACGCTTGTCCAGAATGTCTTCGCGGAAAATCTTCTCCTTGAGGGCGTCAAACATGTCTTCAACTTCCGACCGCAAGGTTGCCGGCTCCTCGGGGTAGGAGCTCACTAGCTTTTCTTTCAGAGAATCCACCAGTTCGTAACTTTCGATCTTTTCGTGTTTTTTCGTGTCAAGCGCATCGCGCAGGTCCGCCGAAATCTTTCCAGCAATCTCCTCAGCCAGCTTCTGATTTGTCGCTGGAGCGGCAACTTCACGTTTCTGAATCTTGAGCCGGGCCGCAAGGTCCTTCTGAAGCGCCACCATTTTCTTGATCTCAGAATGACCCAGGGCCAGAGCGTCGACCATCGTTTTCTCAGAGACTTCCTGCGCACCCGCCTCAACCATGAAGATACCGTCTTCACTTCCGGCAATGATAAGGTTCAGACGGCTCGTCTTCAGGTCGGCACTTTTCGGATTGACCACCAATTGATCATTGACCAGTCCGACGCGCACGCCGGCAATGGGCGTGTGAAACGGAATGTTAGACAGGATCAGCGCGGCAGAGGCTCCTGTGATGCTAAGTGTGTCGGGATCATTCTCGCCGTCAGCGGAGAGCACTAGCGCAATCACCTGCGTGTCACAGAAGTATCCCGGCGGAAACAGCGGGCGAATCGGGCGGTCAATCAACCGGCAGGTGAGGACTTCCTTCTCGCTGGGTTTGCCTTCACGCTTGAAGAAGCCACCCGGAATTCGTCCAGCAGCATAATAGTTTTCCCGATAGTCCACCGTCAGAGGGAAAAAACCCGCATTTTCACGCGGCTTTTTGTTGGAACAGGCCGAGACAAGAACCACCGTGTCTCCGTATCGCACCTGGACAGAGCCATGCGCCTGCTTGGCAAGTTTTCCTGTTTCAATCGAGAGCTCGCGCCCCCCAATGGTTGTGCTGGCATTGTGTATCATTGTGAACCTTCCTTGTTCGCGAAATAAGGGCAGCCGCCGCCAAGAAGTGCAGTCACCCGGGACATTCGCGATCCCGTCTGCATCGTCGATTCTGGCAGCAATAAAAATAGCGACCTTTCGGTTACTCCGGAAACCGCCGTCTGTCCGGGAACCGCCCAGGTCGCTTTGGTTGTAGAAACTGGGTTGTGACTAAAGATTGAAGGATCTATTTTCTTATTCCAAGCCGCTGAATCAAGCCGCGATAGCGTTCAGCGTCCTTCGCCTTAACGTAGTCCAGAAGCCGGCGCCTGTGGCCCACCATTTTGAGGAGGCCCCGCCGGGAGGCATGATCCTTCTTGTGCGTCTTAAAATGTTCGGTCAGATAGTTGATCCGTTCACTGAGCAGAGCGATCTGAACTTCCGGCGATCCCGTATCCGTGGGATGCACCCGATATTCGCTGATCACGGAAGTCTTGAATTCACTAGTAAAAACCATGCCACTGGGCTCCTCTGAGTCAAATCCCTTCAAAAAGCAAGCCGAAAGCTAACATAAGCTGGAAAGGCTTGTAAAGGAGTTTAAGCCGCGAGTTTAAGCCGCGAGTCTTGCTGCGGAGGCGTGACCGGATGGCAGTCTATTCGGAACTGTCATGAATCTCGATGCGCAGTTCACCTTCCCATCTACCTTCACTTTCCATTCAACTCCCGAATCTTGATGTTTCGGAACCAGACCTCGCTGTTGTGGTCCTGCAGTGCGATATGGCCTTTGGCAAAAGTTCCGAACTTATCAAGGTGACGGAATTTGCTGGCAGCGAGGAGCTTCTGCATCTCGGCGCTTTCGCGCTCAAACTGGACGACCTTGGCACCATTGATCCAATGCTCGACGTGTTTGCCCTGAACGACAATCCGGGCCGTGTTGAAATCAGTCAACGAAACCACCGATTTTTGAGTTGGGGCCATCAGATCGTAGAGTGCTCCCGTAATACGATCGGGGCTGGAGCGGGCGTCGGCGTTCTGAGTGTCGTCAATCAGCTGCAGTTCGAAACTCATCGACATGTACCTCCACCTGTCAGGCTTCAGTCTCTCTGGAGGTTCCATCTTCCCGGATTTCTTAAGGCTTAGAAGGTGATAGTCCAGGTAAGCCTGCTCCCAATTGGCAGGCCGGTCTTCCACCACCAGGTATTTGATGCCGCTGTTGCCCCCCGGTTCAATCTTCCAGTCGAGCTGAAACTCAAAATTGTCGTACTGCTGAGCCGTAACGATGTCGCCGCACTCCTCGCGATTACGCTCCTGCTTCACCCGCTTGAGGATGCCATCAGTGACGGCCCAACATTCCGTGGGAAAGCCGGTTTGGCGAAAGCCGCGCCAACCGTTTGTGGTCTTGCCGTCAAACAGCAACTTCCAGCCTCCGGCCTTCTCCTTGGCAGACAGCACATTGGGGGTGACGGTCTTCCCGGGGCCCGCTGCTCTAATCGCTCCAAGGTATGCGAAAGCAATCAGGCAAGCCATTGCGAAGCCCGCAAAAGACAGAATCCAGGGTCGGAAAGTGCAGCAACCCGGAGTGCAGGAAAAAAGGCGTTGATGTCGGTGTTTCATATTTTCGCTCGACGGCCAACTGAAGCTGACGATCGATTCAAGCCGAAACAAGTGAGGAATGAGTGAAAGGATGCCAGAAACCTTGCATCCCGCCAGGAAGACCTTTGAGTCTGAAGTGAACCCATGGCGGCTCACACCTTGAGGGCCTGGTCTTTGTACTGCAGTTGATACAACTTGTAATAGATGCCACGCTTCCCCAGCAGCTCCTGATGACTTCCCATCTCTCGAACCTGTCCCTTGTGCATCACGACGATTTTGTCAGCATTCTGGATGGTCGACAGCCTATGCGCAATGATGATCGAGGTGCGGCCCTTCATCAACCGGGCAATCGCTTCGCGAATCTTCAATTCGGTGTCGGTATCCACACTCGAAGTCGCTTCGTCGAGAATGAGGTTCTTCGGATCATGAGCCAGCGCGCGCGCAAACGCAATCAACTGTTTCTGCCCGGTTGATAGAGTACTTCCCCGTTCTTTCACTTCCTGGGCCAGCCCATTGCTCAGGCCCTCCAAGAATTCGTTCAGGTTCACATCCTGAGCCGCGCGGTGAATCGCTTCTTCCGTAATCCAAGGCGTACCCAATCGAATGTTGCTGGCGATGCTTCCTGAAAACAGGAAAACATCCTGCAGTACGAACCCAAATGCATTTCGCAGCTGCCGAAGGTCCAATTGTCGAATGTCGCGTCCATCAAGAAGAATCTGGCCTTTCTGGACATCGTAAAATCGCATCAACAGACTGGTCAGAGTTGTCTTACCGGCTCCCGTGTGTCCCACAATGGCCACTGATTCGCCTGGCCTCACTCGAAACGAAACATCGCGCAACACCCAATCCCAATCGGTCCCGTCGGCGGAAGCAGTCAGTGCGTCGCGGGTCCCATCGGAGCGTTTCTTTTCCGGCTTGTTGTAAGCAAACCAGACATTGCGAAACTCAATTTCTCCCCGAACATCGGCCAGCTGCAACGGGTGGTCTGGCTGGCGGATATCCACCGGAGTATCCAGCAGCTTGAAAATTCGTTCCGAGCTCGCCATGGCCGACTGCAGGATGTTGTACTTCTCGCTGAGGTCAGCAATCGGCCTGAAAAACTTCTCTGAATACTGAATGAAGGCTACGAGCGCGCCAAAGGTCAGCTCCTGCTGGAGGACCTGTCCCCCTCCATACCAGATAATGAGTGCGACCGCGAGGGCACTGACAACTTCCACGGCCGGATAGAAAAGCGAGTAGGCCATCACCGAGTCCAGATTCGCTTTCAAGTGAACTCGATTGATCTGCTCGAATCGCTGAAAGCTCTTTTGCTCGTGACTAAAAAGCTGAACAATCGACATGCCGCTGATCTGCTCTTGCAGGAAGGCATTGATACGCGCAATGGCCGTCCGCACACGGCGGTAGGAGTCCCGGGCCTTGATCTTAAAGGCCACTGTAATCAAAAACAGCAATGGAATTACCGAGAACGCGACCAGCGCCAATTTGGCGTTGAGCACGAACAGGATGGCGACAATGCCCAGCAGCACCACCAGGTCACCCAGCAACGTCACCACACCCGCAGTGAACAGCTCGTTCAGCACGTCAACGTCGGTGGTGACGCGCGTCATAAGCCGGCCGACGGGATTCTTGTCGAAGAATGACAGCGGCAGCCTCTGCAAATGGGTGAAGATCTGAACTCGCAGGTCAAACATGATGCGCTGACCCGTGAGCTGCATGATGTAGGTCTGGAGGTATCCCAGAAAAAATCCAGACACGATGACAGCCAAGTAAATAAGGACTATCTTGTTTAGGCCGGCCAGGTCTCGATGGACGATATAACTGTCGATGCCGATCTTCGTGAGGTAGGGGCTGCTGACCTGCAACATCGAAACGATGCCGATTATCAGCAAGGAAACCAGCACCTGAAGCTTGTAAGGCAACAGATACCGGAGCAACCGGCGCATCAAATGCGCATCGTAGGCCTTGTCGATGGCCTCTTCTTCGTGGTGCTGGGTCATGAACGGCGAGAAGTATTGAAGGGCGTTGTCGGAACGCCCGTATCAACGGGGCCGCTGGCGATTCTCACAGTCGCAGTGCAAGCATAGCATGCCGGCGCTTGCAGATCCTGCTGCCTTCGAGGGTCGGGACCGGCATGCGCCTGGGCGGAGGGACCCGTTACGGCAAGAAGCCGAACACGTCAATCCACCCACCCAAGACGGCAAGCAGTCCTACGATAGCACGTGGCGGTGCCGAATCCTTCCAGAGCCAAAAAGCTTTCGCTGCAGGCGTTTCAACTCGGCTTGTTCTTCCAGGGAGGGGGCTCCAATCAAGTTCTCAGGCCGGGAATTGGCTCTACCGCGATACTCCTGCCGGTCTCCCCTGCCGGGCCGAAGCCTACCCGATCCGAATCCTGCGCGGGGCCTCTGTCCTGCTGCGGGACGACGGGAATTGCCGGAATGCGCAAACCGGTCAAAAACCCGCGCCGCTCCGGCGGATGGCGGGCGAACGGCGCGGCGCTCAACAGCCGGGTACGCTTCGGGCTGAGACTCTGTTTTCGGCTGAGGCGGCGCGTCGTAAGCAAAGTCTTCCAGCCGGATACGATTCAGTTTGCGGCGCAAGCTGCGCTCAATTGAGCGCACTTGATCCTCCTCGTCCGGAGTGATGAAGCTGTAGGCCAAGCCGGTCGCTGTGGCACGAGCCGTGCGACCGATGCGATGGATATAGTCATCCGCGTTGTTGGGAATATCATAATTAATGACATGCGAGATGTTTCTGACATCAATACCGCGGGCAGCGATGTCAGTGGCAATCAGGATCTGGTAATGATTGCGTTTGAACCCTTCAAGCGCCTCCTGGCGCTGTCCCTGCGTCCTGCCCGAGTGGATGCGAGCCACCTTGTGCCGCTTCTTCTCCAACATGCGGTGCAACCGGTCGGCGCCGTGCTTTGTTCGCGTGAACACCAGCAGCGGGCGCATTGTCTCACGACCGAGGAGGTGGAGGAGCAGATCACACTTCAAATGCATCGGCACCGGGAAAAGGCGTTGCTCGACTCCGGTTGCCGGGGTTCCAGTACCTCCAACTTCCACCAGTTTCGGTTCCCGTTGGACAGTTTTCGTCAGCTCTCGAATCTCCGCTGGCAAAGTGGCTGAAAACAAGAGGGTTTGACGTTGAGACGGAACCAGTCGCACGATGCGGCGGATGTCCGGCAGGAATCCCATGTCCATCATCCGGTCGGCTTCGTCCAAAACCAGGATCTCGATGGAGGCAAGGGAAACGATCTTCTGTTCCAGCAAATCGAGCAGGCGCCCAGGAGTGGCGACTACGATATCCACACCCCGCCGCAACGCAGATTCCTGCCCACGTTGTGACACACCGCCGAAAATCGCGCAGGAGCGTAGCCTTGAAAAGCGCCCAACCTCCCGCAACGAAGCCTCCACCTGTTGTGCCAGCTCGCGAGTCGGAGTCAGAATCAGGGCTCGCACTTTGCCGTTAGGCTGTCCCAGTCGCTGGAGCAGTGGCAACGTGAACGCCGCTGTCTTGCCGGTGCCGGTCTGCGCAGTGCCCACGACGTCATGGCCTTCCAAAATTGAAGGAATGGCCTGAGCCTGGATCGCGGTCGGAGTTTCGAACCCTAACTGTTCGACGGCGCGCACCAGTTCTTCGGTAAGACCTAGTTTACTAAACGACATGAATTCTCCTTGAGTGGACGATACGCGTCCAAAGTTTCAGACAACCGCTTGCTTCCGCCAAATCTCTGAACAGATCACTAAAGAACACGAGACGTTCAGAAAATCAGGCACACAGCTAACGCCCGGTTATCCGGTAAGTTTGTGAAAGTGAGGTTAGCGGCCAAGCTCGGCTGAGGAGAGATTGCTCATGCCAGAAGGGTGAGCAAGCACATTCAAACGGCGGCACATTCGGCGAAGGAAGTAGAATCGTAAGATTCCAGAGGAAACTGACTACGCTGATGCAACCCCGACGAGGGAGTATAGCGGCAAACTAAAAAATGGCAAGCACTATTTTGTTCTTCGCTGACCCTACTGAACCGATTGGACGGCTCGCTTTAAGGGCAGCTGCCAATCACTGCTCCGCCCAGTCATCCTCAAAATGGCCGTTCTGGAACGTGTCCGAACCATTCCCTTGTCAGATCGAGCCACAACACCAGTCCGCACCACTGGCCATATTTCCCATAGTGCCGGCCGATGGTCTTGTCACTCACCTTTCGTCCGTTTCGATAAAGCTTTGAGTATTGCGGCCTGCACCAGCTATCGAGAGCCAAATGTTGATAATAGCCCAACAGACGCATCAAGTTCCCGGCGGCGTAGGGTCCAATGCCTTTAATTGAGACAATCTCGCGATAAAGCTCATCTTCTTTGAGGCGCAGCCACCGGCTGAAGTCGAGCGTTCCACTGGCCACGCGCTCGGCAAGCTCTATCAAATACGGGCTGCGATAGCCGGTCCTGACTTCACGCTCCAGAAACTTCTCGCCAGCCGCGGCAAGTTGATGTGCCGTTGGAAAATCAGCGTAGTTCTCGTCAAAACGGGTTCCGAGCTTATTCACCATATTCGCCACCATGCGCTCGGTGGCGCTCCAGGCACAGTTCGTAGTGCACATCATCTTGACGATGTCCTCAAAGACATCCGGACAGCGTAGTAGGCGGCCGGCGCGTTCCTTGCGAATCCAATCAAACTCCCCGTTAGACGCAACCCGTTCCAGGGTCGCGTAGAATGATCCCAGCGATTCATCAAGCCGCAACATGACCGCGACGTGTTTCTGTATTGCTGTGACATCTGGATCGCTCAATGGCTTGAGCGACCGGACAACCACTTGAAGAGTTTCCGTCATCTCACTGGCGATTTCAACCAAGACCGGCCCCTGGGCGATTCTCAAGACCCGCTTCAAGCGCCGCTGAGTTTTATCGAGGTCAAAGGGCCGCAATACACACCACCCGTGGCTGAAGGCAGTGCGCCAAAAGCTGAAATCGGCAGGCGTGGAAATGCTTATTGCGTGATCAATCATTCGTTAGAGGCAGGACAGGGGAGACAGAGTCGCATCGTGAGAAATCTGCAGATGTTTGACGATCGCGCTACTGACCTTCGGACAACTGCCGATAACCACCATAGCAGTGCCCGCCCTCCAATTTCCGAACTGGCGGTCTGGCGAGGCCCCAATGACGACTCCGGCGTTCCTGGTTGAACTCAAAGCGATGGGTCTGAGAGACCTCTATCACCTTCAGGGATTCATGCGCCTGCTGATGAAGCCACGAAACGGAATGCCGTGGACCGCTGAAGACAAGGCGGCCATTCGCTTTCATCTGAAGACCGTTGCGGCATCACTGCCGATGCTTGCCGTCTTCACACTGCCAGGAGGCATGTTGCTCTTGCCTCTGCTCGCGTGGCACCTGGACCGACGGAAACGGAAGCTAATCCTTTCGATCAGCCCCGACTCGATCAAGAGTCCGGCACCGCAGTCGGCGACTCCGACCGAAACGAACTCTCACGCCTGATTAAGCCGCAAATCCGGATGTTATCATTCGGCCCTAAACGTCTCATCGGATGGGCAACCACCAAACCATCAAAAGGATGTAATTCCAACGTCTATAACTTCAGGAATTGTCCCCATCCAGCAGTCCACCCAAGCCGCCAAGGATGGATCCTTCCTCGCGCCTTCCTCCGCCCGCACGCGGAGAGGCTTGCGTAGATTCTGTCCGCCAAACGGCTGAAGGGTAGGGATTGGAGAAAGACTTTTCCCGGCCCTGCCAGCGTTGCCAAGAACAAGCCCTCGCCGCCGAACAATGTATTCTTGATGCCCCCCGTGAACTGAATGTCATAGTTCACGCTTGGCTGGAAAGCCACCAGACAACCCGTATCGACTCGTAGCGTTTCACCCGCAGCCAGTTCCATGCTCGTAATCGTTCCGCCGGAATGCATAAAGGCCATACCGTCGCCGTCGAGCTTTTGCAGGATGAACCCTTCACCGCCGAACAGCCCCCGTCCGATCTTCCGGCTGAACGAAATACCGATGGACGTCCCTTTTGCGGCGCAGAGAAACGCATCTTTCTGGCAGATCATGGTGCCTCCATACTGCGCCAGATCGATCGGCACAATCTTGCCCGGATAGGGAGCGGCGAAGGCCACTTTTTCGCGTTTAGAAGATGCGCAGGAAAACACTGTCATGAAGAGGCTTTCACCTGTCAGCACGCGCTTGCCGGCACTGATCACCTTGTCCAGAAAGCCGCTGGTCGGTTGGCTGCCGTCCCCGAACTGAGTCGCCATCTGAATACCCTGCGTCATGTACATCATGCCGCCAGCCTCGGCAATCACCGCTTCCTGAGGATCCAGAGTGATCTCAACAAACTGCATGTCATCGCCGAAGACCTCATAGTCAATCTCATGGCTCCGCAGGCGTGCCGCAGGGCGACTGGGAACGGGCGGCATGGAAAGCGTCTCAATTCGAAACATCGAGTGAAACTGAGGGATCTGGTTGAGAGACGTCCAGTCGGCCATGCCCTGTGTGAATGCCAGGGTCTGGGGCGTCACCTGGTTTCCGCGAATCCGGATGCCAACTTCGTCCACCGTGAAAGGGCCTTCCGACTTGTTGTTGATGGCCAAGTACCAATAGCTCATGTATCCGTCTCCTTGAAGATCACTCTATGTGAACCAGTCTAAACACGAACCGGTGCCAGTCCAGCGTTGTACGAGAATTCTTACTGGAAGGTTTCATATTCTAACTGAACTCAGCCAGAGAATGGTCTGGTTCGAAGCAATGGGACACCGTGCGACCGAAGAGAGTCGCCGTTCCCCTCTCGACAAGGCCTTTCGTCGATTCCCGACAAGCTGACTAGGGGCTCCATGAATAGTCTCCTCTTTCGACGTTCGGTTTCCGGAGGAGGCGAGTTCACTTTTTCGTCGCTGCTCGCTGATATTTGGCAACCGACAATACGCTCAAATGGATCCAGGGAGAAAATCGAGTCATGTGTCGACGGGCCGAACGCAAAGTGAAACTACGGCGGCCTTCAAACGCCCTTCCAGAAAGCATCTCCGCCAGCACTCCCCGGCTTTCAACTCTAGCGCAGGCAAACCTTGACTGCGCGATGGCATCACAGTCAGGATTCCCGTGTTCTGTTTCCGATGCCGAGGGAATCCAGTGATAGCCAAGGTTCTTGTGCTCGTGCTTCTTCTGCTGTTTGAGGGAGTCTTCGTGCGAGCTGACCAAAGCTTGCGATTCACGTCCTTGGTGCAACGTATCGCCGAGAACCAAAAACGAAATCGGCTGCTGGAGATGTCTTACGTCTATCAGGTGACGCGTGAAAAGATCTCCCTGGGCAGGAACTCCGAGATATTGGAATCAGAATCGCACACATTCGAAGTGACTCCTCTCGAGGATGGCGACTATCGCAAGCTCATCGGGAGGAACGGGCAGCCCTTGTCTGAAAAGGAAACCCGAAAAGAGCAGCAGAAATTGACCGCAAGCATCCAGGAACGCTCGCGTCTCTCCCATGCGGAACGCGAAAGAAAGAGAAACGAACGGCGCCGGAAGGAAGAACGGTTCTGGGACGAAGCACCAAAAGCATTTGAGCTGGTGATTTCCGGAGAGGAGCACGTGCAAGGACGAAACCTCCTGATAGTCGCCGTGACTCCGCGCGCGAACTACGTTCCCCAAAACTCCGATTTGAAGATCTTGAAGAAGATCGCAGGACGAATCTGGGTAGATAAAACCGAGGCCCAGATCCTTCGCGCGGAGATCGAGTTCATCGAAGACTTCAAGCTTGGCGCGGGTTTTCTGGCCAAGGTCAACCGCGGCAGCACCGTAAAGGTGTGGCAGCAGAAGGTGAACGACGAGGCCTGGTTCCCGTATCACAGCGAAGTGATCGCAAACGGCCGTGTCCTGGTGCTGAAGGGATTCAACCTGAAATTCGTGAGTGAGTTCAGCAACTATCGCAGGTTTGAAACGCAAGTGAACATTGTGCCGACCCCAACGACGGAATAAGCTGGGCGGCACTGCAGTCGCTCCTTATCTGCCGGCCTGGGTTCGGGCCCTGTAGCGACCCGCAGAGGGTGCGAGTCCACATGACAACACATTGACCTGACGCCAATGCGCACCTCATCCTGTTCGAGTCAAGGTCGCGCCCGCAGGGTCACAATATTGGGAACTCCAACGCTGGCTTTTTCGATCCTGGTTGGCACTTTCCAAACTGACATATAATCCTTCCGCGCCTATCGATTTCTAGAGACTAGCGTGCGCCTTTGAGTTCCCGCTGAACATTCCGCTTGATATGGCACAGCTTTCCAGGCGTTTGATGGGATTCCTGCAGCGGCTAACCCGTCTGGAGAAGATCCTACTGCTGTTAGGAATTCAGCAGATCGCATATCAGTCCACCTTCCAGCTGGCGGGCGTCAAACTGCCTCTACATGAACTGCTCAACCTGGTCTTTGTCTCGCTGGCCTTCTTCATCGCCATCAAATACCTGTTCCGATTTTTCCGCCGAACCATCTGGCGGCTGCGTAACCGCCTGATTCTTGCCTATGTCTTCATCGGTGTTGTGCCCATCACTCTCATGCTCGTGATGCTCGGCCTTGGCATGTACATCCTGATGGGCCAGGTGGCGACCTATCTGATGACGGCCGAGGTGAATCGCCGCAACGAAGTGGTACGTGACTGCGCCTATGCGCTGGCTTGGAACGTGGCCGACCATTTGGGATCGGACCAGGGTGAAGCGGCCGCACATCAATTCATTCAGCCCCTGCGACAGCGCCTGGCAGAACTGCAAGCTGTCTTGCGCGTGGACGGCAGAACGTTTCAAGTCCCCAGAAACGCCGGCGTGGTGGAATTCCCTCGATGGAGTCAACATGGATTCCTGGGGCTCGTCGCCGCTGGCCGGGAATATGCCTTGGCCGCCGATGTTCGTGTTCAACAAGCGTCTCACCGGGTTGAAGTATTTGCCTACGAGCCGGCAGACGTGTCTCTACTGAGCAACCTTCTGCCTGGATTGGCCTCCATCAGCCTGATGGCGATCGAGGATGATTCTGGGAATGATCCCAGGAAGACGACGAACCACGTGTCGCAGCCATCTGCGGCCGGAGTTCGCTTCCGGCTGCTTCCAGAGGGCCCTGCAGAAAAGGGCGTCGCCCTGCAGGCAGCAAGGTCGTGGTGGGACATCACGATCCGTTGGGGGACACCTTTTCCGGTGCGGGCTTGGGAAGGCGAGAGCGCCCGGACGACTCAGGCGCTGGTTCGCGTGGTTTCCCGGCCCTCGCTCATCATCCAAAAATTGTTCAGCACTCTCGGTCCACTGACCGACGCCCTGCGGTTGGTTGTATATATCGTGGGCGGGTTGCTGCTGCTGGTCGAAGTGGCGTCGTTGATTTTTGGTATCAGTCTGACGCGCACCATAACCCGGTCGGTCGCAGATCTCTACGAAGGGACGCTTAAGGTGAACTCCGGCCATTTTTCGAATCGAATTCCGATTCGGTCAAACGATCAGCTCAGCGAGTTGGCTGCGTCTTTCAATCGCATGACCGCAAACGTCGAGAAACTCATCATCGAGTCAAAAGAAAAAGAACGGCTTGAGTCGGAGCTCGAGATTGCACATGAGGTTCAGTCACAGCTTTTTCCGAAATCTTTTCCTCGAATGGAGCGGTTGGAGCTCGTCGGCGCCTGTCGTCCGGCCCGCATGGTCAGCGGCGACTACTATGACTTCATTCAAGTAGGGCCCAACTGGACAGTTCTGGCTATAGGGGATGTCGCCGGGAAAGGGATATCGGCCGCGCTTCTGATGGCTAGTATTCAGTCCTCACTCCGGGCTCAGCTGGGCACCAACTCGCGGCCCGCTGAATCTCCGAATGTCAAGGAGTTCTCCACCTCCGATCTCACGGCCGTGTTGAACACGCAGCTCTACGAGAGCACGTCACCGGAAAAGTTTGTGACCTTCTTCTGTGCCGCCTACGATGAGGAATCGGGGAGTTTGCGTTACACCAATGCAGGACATCTGCCTCCCCTCCTCATACGGCAAGGCCGTGCGGAACGCTTGGAAGTCAATGGAATGGTTCTCGGAGCGTTTCCGAATCAACTCTATGGGGGAGGCAAGCTTGATCTGCAGCCTGGCGACCTCCTGGCAGCCTACACGGACGGAATTACGGAACCAGAAAACGAATACGGAGAGGAGTTTGGCGAACAGCGATTAACAGAGCTTCTGATCCGCAATGCCCGGCGGCCCCTTGAAGAACTGGTTCCGGTTATTACTGAGGCAGCCTCCAGTTGGGGCAATGTCGCGGAGCAGCAGGATGATATGACCTTGCTCTTGCTTCGGCGGCTTTAGGACTCCATGGCGCTAAACAAGCCCACCAATCGTCCATCGTTTTATTGCGTGGCTAGCAGAGCAAAGGACGCGTTGGGTGATGTGAGAGCTGTGAAGCGATAGCCGACCCCGATGACTGTGTCGAGGTAGTCGTCAACTCCGGGCCCGAGTTTCTTGCGTATCCGACGGATGTGAACATCAACGGTCCGCGACTCGCCATAATAGTTGTAACCCCAGACGGAGTCGAGGATCTTGTCCCGGGACAAAACCCGGCCAGCGTTCTGAACCAGAAGTTTGAGAAGGTGAAACTCCTTGAACGTCAGCTTGGGCTCCTTGCCGTCGAAACGAATAATATAGTCGCCAAAGTGAATATGGAGCCGTCCGTCGTCAAAGACTTCAGCGGCGTCGCGCTCGTTTTCTCCTCGGCGAATCGCGCTCCGTACGCGCGCAATGAGTTCGCGAATCCCGAAGGGCTTGGTGATGTAGTCGTCCGCGCCCAACTCCAGTCCCAGAACCTTGTCTGACTCACTCACCCGGGCAGTAACCATCAGGATGGGAATGTCGCGGGTTTCAACATCGCGCCGAAGCATGCGGCAGACCTCGTAGCCGTTGAGGCCCGGCAGTCCGATGTCTAGGATGATGACGTTGGGTTTCACTTGAAACGCCAAGTTCACGCCTTCGTCGCCGCTGTTCGTCGACAAAACCGAGAAACCCTTCTCCTTTTCCAGGTTGTATCGCAGGGCTTCAACGATGTCTTTTTCGTCTTCGATGATGAGGATGCGCTTGTTCATTCGGTCAACACCCTTTCTTCTTGCTCATCACGCTTGGCCGGTCCTTCGAAGTGAGTGTCTTCATTGTTCGGCGTCAGCTTATGCACGATTTGTGACGTTGACGTTACGGCGATGTGACGTTCGCGTTAAATCGGGATTTGGGAAGCTGCAAGAGCGGCGCTGAACTGATCGATAGACCAGGGTGTGGCGTTTTGTGTTGACAACAGGAAAAGCCAGTTTCTATGATGCTCTCCTCGAATCAAACGGACTGTTAATCTCCCAGGCATTGCCGCCTGACAACCAACGGATTTGATTCCAGGTTCAATTGTTCTCTTTCGCTCACCATCAGGGCTTTCGTGTTCAGTTAGCCGGAGAGCGCTTTTTCAACTCAATATCCCGCAGGTTCTCAATTTTCACTGGAGGGCTGAATGCCAAAACGTGATCAT